>Ga0315914_1000601_pt1 | contig 47315 bp, 24 predicted proteins | sample MpolenodulesMG_FD_203920 | JGI IMG/M metagenome (GOLD analysis project Ga0315914, IMG submission 203920) | Medicago polymorpha root nodule microbial communities from Los Angeles, California, United States - elongated nodules | ecosystem: Host-associated > Plants > Roots > Nodule | place: USA...
CTCTATTCCTCTCTAAAAAAAAAAAAAAAAAACTCTCTATCCTCACCTCGGTTAACCGTCCATGAAAGGGAAGCATAGGGTTAATATCGAGTTTGTTTGTGTATGATGATAGAACTAGATGACAAGAAAATTATTTTTGAGTTGAATGTCAAATATGTTGTGGATAGTTTTAATTAACCTTTAGTTGCTTAATCCAATTTTGATTAGTCTTTAGTTGCTTAATCCAATTTTGGTACCATTTTAGAAGATCTTAGAGCTTTACTTAGTCTTTTGTTTTTATCATAAAGAATCTAACAACAAAACTCACGGACACTAATGGTTAAAAAGTAAAATATCGAGAGTTTAAAGCCGCGTTTCAACATATCGACATTTTTACCAATCAATTTGTATTTAAGACATTTTTTCAAGTAGTTTAGTGGCTAAAATTTCACCCATTAATATGAATGAGTGGAAAATTCAATGCTTAAACCCCACCTCGGCATATATAATATAATGTTTATATCAATTGAATTATGTTCACTGAAACTGTACCTAGTAATTTAATTACCGATGAAATGCATTAAAAACAAAAACAAAATGGAAAAAAAGAAAAGTTTTTTAAAAGGCAATACTATAGTATAAGAAAAATCATTTTATTGGACATTTCTAGAATTTGTTTATATGGAAAGAAAAAAAATGGTTCTTATCAAGAGTATAAAGATTATAAATGGATAGTGAAAAAAAACAGATTATAAATGAGAATAATAAACAAATACTTTCAAATTCATTGAATCGTATATTTTTTCATTTCATGAGCATTGAGATTATTTTTCAGAATGAAATTCAGTATTTTTTTTTCGTTACATATCTATTTTAGTATTTAAGAAAACTGTGAGACTTAATTTGGTCCATCAAAAAATAAAAGTAAATTTTAATCGTTAATAGAAAAAATTGAGAAAAGATAGTCAATACCTAAACCATCGTCAGAAAATTGACAATTGAGATAAAATGGTCTTATAATAGAGATAATTTGATCTTAACAACAATTGAAAATAATTGAGACAATATAGTTGTTGCCTAAACCACAGATAGCTGGTGCAAAAGGTGGTATTTCCAGAGACAATAGAGTTGTTTTATGGGTAGCTTGGTCGTTCATTTGAGCATAACAACTTCTTTTCATACGAAGTTGTTGGCCGATATGCATGCTATAAAAAAAAGTTATAGTTTTCAACTTTTAAATATCAGGAAGTTGGGATTTTGGTCCATAACAAAATAAAATACAATTCAAGTATCGCCTCTTTTGCAGTTTTGACTCCAAGTCTATTTTGACCAAGTCAATGCTGAAATGGACGCCATGTATGTAATTTTTTTAATTATTAAAAAAATAAAAATAAAAATAAAAAAGTAATTATTTTTTTAACTAAAAAATATTTTAAAAAATAAAGTAAATAAAAAATTAAAAAATTACACATGTGGCGTCCATGTCAGCATTGACTTGAGCGACCAACACTATAAAAGGGACAGTACTTAAGGGTCCGAATTGTATTTTATTTTGTTAGAGGATGAAAATTGCAACTTTCTAATACTTAATGACCAAAACTGCTATTAAGCTTAAAAAAAGCTTTGTTCTATCGGGGTTGTTTTAATCTTTGGTTAGAGTGTGTCACTGCTTACAATACGTGGTTTGTAAGAATCATAGTCATGTTCCTTGACAATCAGTTAATAGATAGAAAATCGTATCACTTTCGTTAAACATGAATGCTAGTGTATATTTAATTTTCAAAGAAGAAGATAGTTGTGTAGATAAATTAATAAATTTTGGCATCTTTTCTCATGACTTGCGAAATTATTTGGCACAATTTATTAGAACAAATTTCTACTGAAATAGATACTCCCTCGAGTCATATTATTTGATGTATAATAATTAGTTATTCAATAAATCTAAAAAGTATAATAAAATATGTAAGGTTCGGGGTTCAAACCCCGACAAAAAAAAAATAAAAAAATGTAAAAAGTAGTTGTTTTTCTCCTTATAATTGAGACATAATGGAGTTTAGTGTGTGTTTGAAAATTCAGGTGTCATACCACCACGACACAAACTTAGCTTTTGGCTCTACGTAATTTTATACGAAACACAACATATACACAATCTTTGTAGTAATCATTATTGTTAATTTATTTATATTTGCCCCTTGATTTCCTTCTCTAGAGTTTAGGTTGTTTTAGTGAGGTTTGATAAGTAAATTACTGATAATATTAAGATTATTATTTATTTTTGTTCCCTTAAAATAAATTTTGATGACCACACATAGGTAAGCAATGCGTGGCTAGATATGATTCGAAGGAGTGAAGGCAGGCACTGATAGAGTGAGTGATTTGAGCACTACTTAACCCTCTCATCACTTCACCACTTTCCCCACAATCCATTTCTATTTCTTCCTTTTACTATTCCCATTTTACCCTTCACAATGGAAGGATCTGGAGTCGTAACCGTCTACGGCAACGGTGCACTCACCGAAACAACCTCCACCACCACCAAATCCTCCCCATTCTCCGTCAAAGTCGGCCTCGCTCAAATGCTCCGCGGCGGTGTCATCATGGACGTCGTCAACGCCGAACAAGCTCGTATCGCTGAAGAAGCCGGCGCTTGCGCCGTCATGGCCTTGGAGCGTGTCCCCGCCGACATCCGCGCTCAAGGCGGCGTTGCTCGTATGTCCGACCCTCAACTCATCAAAGAAATCAAAGCCGCCGTCACTATCCCCGTCATGGCCAAAGCCCGTATCGGTCATTTCGTTGAAGCTCAGATCCTTGAATCTCTCGGAATCGATTACGTCGATGAGAGCGAAGTTCTTACCCTAGCTGATGAAGACAATCACATCAACAAACACAATTTCCGTATTCCTTTTGTTTGTGGCTGTCGTAACCTCGGTGAAGCTCTTCGCCGTATTCGCGAAGGTGCTGCGATGATTCGTACCAAAGGTGAAGCTGGTACTGGAAATATCATTGAAGCAGTTCGTCATGTGCGTTCTGTTTTGGGTGATATTAGGGTTTTGAGGAACATGGATGAAGATGAGGTTTTCACTTTTGCTAAGAAAATTGGTGCTCCTTATGATCTTGTTATGCAGACTAAGCAACTTGGAAGGTTGCCTGTTGTGCAATTTGCTGCTGGTGGTGTTGCGACACCGGCGGATGCGGCTTTGATGATGCAGCTTGGTTGTGATGGTGTTTTTGTTGGTTCTGGTGTGTTTAAGAGCGGAGATCCTGCGAAAAGAGCGAGGGCGATTGTTCAAGCTGTTACTCATTACAGTGATCCTGAGATTTTGGCTGAGGTTAGTTGTGGATTGGGTGAAGCTATGGTTGGGCTTAATTTGACTGATCATAATGTTGAGAGGTTTGCTAATAGGTCTGAATGATTTCATTATCATGATGATGATTGATAATGATGATGATGATGATGGTTCTCTTTTATTTTACGCTAGTACTTTTTAGTTGTTTTGTTATATTTCATTTTAATAAGGTTATCATGTTTTTGGTTCTTATGTTTGAACTGTGTTAGGTGGGGAAAATTGAAAAAAATACAAAGCAATTGGCCTTTTGTGGCTTGTAATGTTTCTGATACTTTATAGTGTTTAATCTAGTATGTTGAATTCATCATAAACTAGAACCATTCTTGTTGGAAAATTGAATTCTATTGTTATATTGGATGTTAATCTTTGGCTCAATTCATTTTATTTCAAAGGTTTCAATTTCAAGCCCTTTTACTTTTGGTTCCCAATTACTTGGAGCATATTTTGATTGGTTTATTTGAGTTTATCTACTAGCATAAGTTTTGTATGATTATTTGAGAGGACTTGTAAGACAGCTTTTGACATTCTTCCTAAGTTGTTTTCAGCTTATTGTCCCAAGTTCTCTAAGATAGTTTATGAAAACATCTTATAGCTTACACGAAAACAATTTGCCTTTATTTTATCTTTTGTTGTGTTACTTCTTTAAGCCAGTTTATCCAAAGAGGGCCAACCAGTTTGTTATTTTTGGTGGCATTTGATATATTTTGAGAACTGTCCTATGGCATTCTGTTGTCATTGGTTTTACTAAAGAAGAAAAACCACTTTTTTTTTACTTAGTACATGCATTAAGACAAATCAATATCCATATGGTATAATCATGTGAATATGGTATACTCTCTTGTTTTAACCTGATTACCTGATGTTTATTTTGACTGTATATAGTTCAAGTTTGTAATTTGTGAAATAAGATTACAAAATGACAAATTTTATATTGGGTGAAGGAGAAGAAGAATACGTGGAAGGTATTACGTCTATGTATATTGTTTTGTCATTTGTAATATATATTTCTGGAATGAACATGGAACACAGCCTGAAGCTTGTGTATGAGTGTATGACAACTTTTGCTGTGTTTGGAAGTAGGTAAAGTAGTACCATAATTAGTGGCCATAGTTTGTTACTTTAGCCATATATTCTTATTGATACAATAAAGGCATGGATATACTACTCCATGGATATACAATAAAGGCATGGAGTATTTTCCACTTAAGGCTTAATCACTATACAGTCATCATGCCACTAGCTTTACACAGACAGTGGGATACTATTTGTGGTCTTTAATTTCTAGACTAGATAAGATGCTCATAATCGATTGTTTCTATGGTGGAAATTCACGGGTCAACATCTTCTCCTTTTTGAAAAAATAGAGAGCTCCATTTATGATGGAGATAAGCATAAATGAGAACGGTGAAATTCATTTTTAAAACAGAATGTAATAACTTCAATAAGATTGTCGTACTTTTCGGGAAAAATATGTTAATCCTAATCTGTCGTTTTGTGTCTTATTATTTCATAAACGAAACTCTTCATTTCTTTTCAAAAATGAAGTGATCAAAATTCCAAACTCACCTATTGTGTGAATGCTTTTGTTCTTGACAACATGCAAGCCAATCAATTAACACACTCCACACTCAGTACTTTTTTCAACTGGGGCTTAAGGTCCTTGGCCAGCTTCATTTAGCGTGTCGTTCTGCTATTTATAGTCTTCTTTACCTTACATTTCTTTCTGCCACCATTTAGCACTTTTTTCAACTCCAAAACTACTTGTCTTTTTTACTTCCCCTCACGTTTTGAGCAAAAATAGAGAAACATGCCTAATCTCTTAGGATAGGGCAAGGGCAATTGTAGATGATTGTACTTGTTGTAAGAAGGCAAAAATGGCATGTGGTGTACACAATAGGAATGGCTATCAACTTGGTAGGCATGGTTGATGGCTACCACATTGATAGGGTATTTTGATGTGAGATGAAGTCAAACACCCGCGGAGTCCAAAATATTGCATTGGTGTTGAATGAGCTTCCCAAGCTATGAAGCACGATACCGGGCACGACACAAACACCAACACACCAACACCGCTAATAATTTGAGAAAATCACATAATTCAGTGTGATTATATTTGTCGGTGTTGGACACGACACGTATCCGATACCGGGACACGCCTAATTCAAGGAGTGTATGTGCTTCATAGTTTGCAAAAAGTTTTGTAACCATTAAATGGAACACTGATAGGATCCCACATTAGGTGGCAAAGGGACAATTTCCACATCAATTGCCCAAGGTAGAGAGTTCATGTTAAGAGTGAGAGCAGGAAATGATAACTGAATTGTGTGAGGGAATATTCACATTGCTGAGAGTGGGAAGGAAATGATAACTGAATTGTGTAAGGGAATTCTCTTATAAGGATTCTTAGTGGAGAGAAAGGGAGTGAAATCATTGAGTTTGTTAGGCAGAGCATTGGCATTCTGAGTGGTCAATAGGATCTTCATCCTATTGTATTTTACTTTAATTTTCAGAAATAACACACTATATAATTTTCAGTACTGTCTTTACTTTATTGTTTCTACATTCTGGGTTCGCATCAAACATTATAGGACCATTTTTTTTCAATCACAATTCAGGGAGAAAATGGATTGCCCTTCTAATTTCCCTTTATGGCTTAACGCATAACATTGCTTTGCACACTTGCAATTTTAGGAAAGTTGGTTTCCCTAAGTACTTCCAGAATGAAGTGCCATTTCAACTTGCTGTGTGCATTGGCCAAATCAACTTTAATAGAAACAAGCCTTTCTTACCCTTTGAAACAAATTCTTGAGCAACAGTAATATTCTCATGGAAACTTCTCCCCAGAAACAAAACCAATTTCAAAAGGAGAGATAATGTCTGAAGGGGTAACTTTCAATATATTTACAACTACTTCAATAATTTGATGAGAATATTATTGACTGAAGAGATAATTCTCATCAAATTCTTTTGATGTTAGTTTTTAAGTAGATTTTAGTTTTATTCATAACTACATTATGTTTTGGATGATCCAAACTTGCTTGACAACGTTGATGACATGTTCAGCAACGGTATTCCAAGATTTCTGATAAAATCCTGCAAGAAAATCATCGAGTCCTGTCCAAGTGACTTCCACTCCTCATACTAAAAAACCATTTTTATTTCCTTGTTCTCAATCATGGAACTGAGATTGTTCATCACTCATTGGTTAAGTTCAGGAAAACTAAACTGAGTTTGGAATCAATTCATATTAACAAGAGTAATTGAGAACAATACTTCGTAAAAAACTGAGCTTTCCACTCCTCAGAGTTTCTAAGCATTTGAATTTTCTTATGACAATACTTATTATTCTTGTCCCCGTTAATGAGCTTTTTGGCTATGGATTTCTGGAACCAGTTAAGGTCTTATTAATACAAAAACGTGGCTAATTCACCCTGCCAAGCCTTTTCAAGTCTACAGAGATGTATGTTGAATCCACCTTCATTTTTACCTTTTTTTGAAGGCATCCAATTTTTAATAACAAATTTCTTTCTTTAATTTGGACGCTACCAAAGGTCAAAATCATCCACTCTTACAGTAAATTTTCCAAGTTATTCAGAGTGTGTCACCATAACTTCATAATTCCCCAACAATTTTATACCATATTAGAGATATAGATTAGTTTTTTTTTTGAAAAAAAAAAGTGCTTTATATGCTTGAATATAGTCATATTCGAAGCCTTATATGTTTTACCGTTTTGTGATATTAACATGGATGTTGTGAGTTTGTTCGTAAATTTATCCTTTTTGTTTTTAACGACTTTAAATTAAATATGGTTTATTTTTTGCCAAAAAAAGTGATCACCCAAAACTCAAATCAAACCTTTATATTTTATTATTATTAATATTATTTCTTTTATTTCACTCTAGATTAATACGTTTATCTTAAAAAAATTTGTGAAATTCTTTCCCCATACCTCATGCGCTGTTGAATTTTCCATTTTGCCTGTGTTCAAATTCTAGAAGCTAAGGCCAAGCACAATGGATCGAACCGACCATACTCGTTGATAACCGATAAAAGTTGGTTATCATGTTGCACTTAACTCTTATAATGGACAAAAAATTGAATGATCATTGCCTAAGACATCTAATCAGTGACTATTTAATGATTTTATAGTTTTAGTTGTTTTTAGTATTAAGTAATTATTTTGAACTAGTAATGCTTGTCATGGATGTTTGATGATGTAGGTTAAGGAATGACTCTGAAGATATGGGAAGCTACAACGTGGACGAAGGTTGCTTTGCTGAAAATTTGGAAAGCTGCAGTGCCCTGGATTGTTAGCCGGGTCGTACATAGTACGAACGCATGAGACCACATATGGCCATTGCTTAACGAGGAAGAATATGAGTTGTCCCCAATGATTGAAATCCTAGGAATAATAAAGGAATATGTCAGGAGTAGGTAGGATATGATAAGGACAATCCATATGTAAAATGACCAAAGGGTACAACTTATACTGGTTGGCCTTGTACTATCAAAGGACAACAATGTGTTGGTGTCAATGGTCCAAAAATTCATTATAGAATTGGAGAGGCCAGTTTACGGCCAGGGTTAGCAGCTTTAGAGTTCTCATTTCATCTCATCTTCTCCATAGACGAGCATGAGTGCTGGATTCTAGAGGTTTAGAGTTAGATTACTTGGTGATGCTTCGGCTCACCACTTTCCTTCAAGGATTGAAATATTGTACTAACTCTATTTAATCTATCAATTTAGTTTTCCATATTTTTATTTCTATTTTAGGGGTTCAACTCACCATTAGCTAAACCTCTTCTTTAGGTTTAGACATGGTGAGGTTATGACTTTTATTTACTTGCGATATATAAAGCTGTAGCACTGAGCTTCTTTCTAACAAAATGTTTTAACTCAAAATCCTTAGAAGTAAAATTTGATCACTTTTATTTCTAATGCTATAGCTCCCTAATCCTTAACCGGTATGAGAGTGGAACATGTTTGTTAGATATGAATTTGTCCTTAAGCATCGTGAAGTGAAAGGATCACGAGAGACTGTTTGAATGTTAACTTGAACTTAGAAGAGACTGGTAGCTATAGCTGAGTGCTAAGATCTTGGTAGGAATCTTGTTATAGGCTAAATGGCTTAGGTGGAGTATTCTTCGTGAGGAAAAGGTGAGCACCTAACCTAACAATGGTTACGTGTTAAGTTCTGCATAATTGTACCCCTAACGATGTGTCGTTGCAGCCTTAACACGATGAATGAGGTAACACTCCCTAAGACCAATTGGTTGCCAGGAAGCCGGATAGAGATACAACTTTGTGAATCACAGTAGCTATAGGAAGCTATAACTCTGTGAGGCACAAGAACCATACAAAGCTATCACTCTGTATATCGCAGTAATGTTTATTATAGCTGAACTTAGTTTAAACCACACTTTCCATCTTGAGAATTTCTAAATCTTTTTAACTGTTGTCCCAAACTTAACCTTTTATATTTATTGTTGTGACAAATGATTTATTTTATTTTCTTACAAACAAGTTTTCTACTAGAAAGCTATACGAAGCTATAGCTTCACAGTTCCTATGAGATCGATATCTTTTTATACTTTAACTTGGACATTGTATACTTGCACTCAGTCTTTCCACTTTAAAATACTCATAGTGTTTTGGGAGACACCGCTCGTCCATTCCTTGTGGCCTTAAACGCTAGTAGGCAGTTTAAATCAGGTCACCGAGTCATTGAGGTCATTCGTATGGGTCAACTACAAATTGGTTTGGGTGGGTTTTTGGTTCCACCAATGACTGAACTGAACAATTATTATTTTGATTTTTTACCCTTGGCCCAAATCCATTTTCTGAAGCCCAATTCCCCCTAACCCAAATGTGTTTCCATTATAAAATGCAATATTGTACAACTACAAGCCACTCATCAAACCCTAACAGCCGCAACATCGATATCCTGAGAGGCATAACGAACCAATTCTCTCTTTAAATCATATCATCATCTCTAAAAAATTATTCTTTTCTCAATCTTCATCTCTCAATTTTCCCTTCATCACTCAATTATACTTTCTCTCTCAAAGTTTTTCTTTTTTGTTGATATTGTTTTGGCACGGAATGGTGTAACAAGGAAGCAAAAGGAGCACAGAGGGCAAGGACCATTGTATGGTTTTCTTGAGTTTTATATTGGTATTCCTTTAGATCTATTGTTTAGGGTTGTTTTCTTGAGTTTTCTGTTGGTATTATTTTAGATCTATTTTTTCTTAGATTTTTTAGATCTATGTTTATGTTCTAGTCTACATTGTTTTTGTGTTTTCTTGAGTTTTCTGTTGGTATTCTTTTAGATCTATTGTTTAGGTTTGTTTTCTTGAGTTTTTCCGTGGGTATCAGTTTAGATATATTTGTTAGGTTTTTTTTAGATCTACGTTTATGATCTAACCTACCCTTTTGTTTTGTGTTTTCTTAAGTTTTTCGTAGATATTCCTTTCGATCTATTTTTTGGGTTTATTTTCTTGAGTTTTCCGTTGGTATTCCTTTAGATCTATTTTTTAGGTTTGTTGTTGTTGTTGATATGAAAGGACTTACATTTTATTTTTACCTTGTAAATTCATGATTTAATTCATTTGTGTGCAATGTAAGTGATTATTGTCTATTGACACATTTTTTGGAAGCTCATTTATTTTATTTTTACTCCATTCATTATATATATATTTGACATAAAAATAATAGAAAATATAAATAATTTTCAACTACAATCATAAAATGGAAAATAATGGCTAACTTAAGTGCAACTATCTCGTTTTGGTTTGTTTATCGGATAACCAAATTGTGATTTCCAGGTATACCGCCTAATTTAGGAAAACTTTAACATGTTTTCTGATTATGTTTTTTTCTTTTTCGTTTTTTATCTTTATAGATTTCTAATTGGTTTTAGTTTGTTGATTTTTATGTAGTAATTCTTTGCCATTTTTTCAGTGGTGCAATGCAAAAGACGAGATGGTAAGATAATACATGTAGAGCGCGACGATACATCACCAAGTCATGATATGGTTTGTGATCAGCAACATGATCAATCGTTTGATTCAGACGGAGAGCACCCATACATCAGGAGGTGGAGCAGCCTGCACATGTGGTAATGGAGCAAATCATATATCGTGAGGTGGAGTAGCCCATAGATGGTGTATAGGGGAGGACCTTATGACTTGTCTCTTCTCACATAGCATGAGGACCTCATTTTTCGTAGGTTGTGGTATGGTCAAGTAAGTACTTAGTTGAATTGTTTGATTAATTTCTTTTTGGAATGCAAGAGGGTCGAAGTTCAAAAAAAAAAAAGTAACACCAGTCTTGTCAGCTAATAATAAGTAACTAATTTAAGCGAGACATCTTTTAAAATCATCAAATCAGTACCACTTTCACACACTAATTTTGCAAGAGCATCCACACAAGAATTGAATTCCTGATAAACATGACAAATTCAAACATCCTAATCCAATCCCAAAATCTCTCAAAAGTTAATGAGTAAACTCTATCAAGATTCTGAAACACCTCTACCTTTCATAAGAATTTGATTGCTTTATTATTTGTAATAAGTTTTTATTAATTTTAATTGTTTTGATTGTTTTATTCAGTTAAACAATAATGTTTTATTAGTTTTAATTGTTTTGATTGTTTTATTTAGTAATAAAATAATGTTTTATCATTCTTTTTTTTGAAAGAATGTTCTATCATTCTTAATTGTTGTGATTGTATTATTTAGTTATATAATAATATTTAATTTAAAATTTATGCAGGAGCATAGTAAAAGGAATTAAAGGTAACATCGCACGGTAAAAGATGTCCATGCTGCTAGTTAGGTTTACTAATTTTCCAAACAAAAGTTCAATTCTTGTAAAGGCAAAATATACACTTATATTTAGGAATTTTTCAAACTGCGGTAGATATTGATGGGGAGCAGCTGCTTTGGTTACATTGTACTTGAAAGGTGATCTTATGTTTACCGGTAAGTGACTTGGAGGATGTGTGACACTTATGCAAGTATTTTTATAATAATGTTAGAGACAAAAATATTATTATTGTTTTGATATTTATTATTATAATAATTTATCATGGTTTCAATTTATTATTATAGTTTTGCTTTATTATCATTTCTATTTTTTTATTTTGTAACACTGTTGGATTCTTGATTATATTTTTACTCTTTGTAATCGACCACAAATCTGGATTTTTTGAGATGAGCCAGGAAGAGGTGTTGCTCGAGCTATGTGATGGAAGTATAAACAGGAGACTCTTAAGGTTCATCAGATACATAGGGTGATAGATGACATGTATGACACCTATAGATGTCATATGACATCCATTTGAGAATTGATGTCAGGTAATCCCACTTGATAATATATGTCTTTACGGTGGTTGTCGTCTTTGATGGTGCAACAAAGTAGTTTCTTACTTGTCTGAGAGGTGCCTCCGACATGTTGGATACATAAATATATACCACCACCACCTTCATATGGCCATACCTTTGATGTAGATACCGAGCAAATTGATTACTATTTTAGTGTGCATTGAGTCATTGGAAGAGCACTTTTGATGACATATTCATTTGAGGTCACCTGGACATACATGGAGTGGTACTACAAAACATCACACCCTTGTTTGATATGCCTTGCTGAGATATGTATAGACTAGTCTCTATTCCAACGTATAAAGTCCCAACCGATGCATGATCTTATTTGAGATCGTCTTTGATTGCTTTAGAGCTACAAGGTTACTTAAACAAGTTTGGGGAGATGCCAAAGGAACCCATGTTTAGGGGTTTGTGTGAGCATTAGACTTGACTCGTTGTGGACATTTAGATTATTTATCTTATCTTATTTATCTTAAAGCTCAATACAAATGCCTAAACACGAGTTCTTTTGCATCCCCCTGAACTCGTCTATGTGACCATGTAGCTCGGAAGAAATTGAAGACAATCTCGAATTAAAAGGTCCTACGTCATTGGAGACTTTGTACGCTATAAGAGACTAGTCTATGTGGATCCTCAGTAGAGCATATGAAACGAGGTTGTGATGCTTTGTCATACCAATCTATCTATGTTTTTTGTGACCTTAAATTAATATGTCACCAGAAGTGATCCTTCAACGAATCGATGCACACTAGAATGGTAATCAATCCACTCGACATCTACATCAAAGGTATGAAAATCTGAAGGTGGTGGTAGTATATATTCTATGTCCAAATTGTCGAAGGCAACTCTCAGGCAAGTAAGGAACTACTTTGTCGCACCACCGAAGACAACCGATGTAAATACATGTATCATCAAATGAGATTACCTGACAATGGCTCTCAAATGGATGTCATATGACATCGATGAGTTTCTAAACATCTATCAACCTCTGTATCTAATCAACCTTAAGAGCCCTCTGCTTATACTTCCACCACATAGCTGGAGCAAAACCTCTTTATGGCTCATCACATGAAATCTAGATTTTTGCTTGATTATGAAAAGTTAGAAAATATTCATGAATCCAACTTTGTTATATAATAAAAGAAAATAGAAATAATAATGCATTATAACTATAATAAATGAAAACTATAATAGTAAGTTGAAACTATAAAAAAAATTATTATAATAAATAATCAAAACAATAATAATAAAAATAAATAATTCATCTATAACATTACTATAAAAATACCGGTAGAAGGGTCACATATCCCCTGAGCTGCTTACAAGTAAATATAAAGCCATATCTCAGGTACTTGTACAATGTAATTGAAGCAGTGACACCCCAATAACTCCTTTTTGATAGGTGTCAATCATCTTCATACTTACTAGTCCTCTGAAGTGTGCTCAGTCTAGAACTTTCTAGCCAATCCTCTATAACAAAGGGAAGTTGTTGAGAAACGCAACCCTCCAAATTTTCCCATGTTATGCTACCTTTAACTCCTTTTTGATACCATGCTTCTGCATATATTTAAATTAAATAATATTTTAATACTAAAAAACAATGAAACCAATTAAAAATCATAAAACATTACATATATAACTAAATAAAACCAATCAAAACAGTATCACGCTTCAGTGTATATTTTGGCATTGAGCCTCTCTATGGAGGTGTGTTTGACACCGTTAGTTCTCTTTTAATTTGTGCATTTGAGGCACTGTGCAGTTGTTTTGCATGTTTCTTGGTGCTCTGTTTTGTCTTCTGGTGTGCATTTTTTGTTGTCCGATTTCAAGCATCTTTTTTTCTCCAAATTTGCTTGTTAGCATTATCTATTTCACTTATGCGGTCGTATATCAAGTCTTGTTGTCAATTTCAAGTTGTTCGTTTTTGTAATTTGTCCAAGTCGCTATTGTCATAGTGTGTCTTCTAGTGTGTTTTCTACTACTTCATATTTTGTTTAGATTGAAGTTGTGCCACCGTAATCCATTTCAATCACAGTTTCATCCGCTGGAGTGAACGTTGACTCTATTGTTTTATTTTAAAGTTGTGACACTTCCGGGTTAAGGTTTTAGTAGCCAGAGTGAGCATTACCCTAACACCTTTTTTTGTATCCTCTTAACCAATGTCACAAGGGCACTCTCTTTAGTATTTTCCTTCTTCTCAGCTGGGATATGGTACGAAGTTCAGAATGCAGCTGTTCATAGTAATTTTCTCGTCGAATCTATCTTCTATCTACTGCAACATTTGTCTACGAGTCATCAATAACGTTTTGCTGCACTTTGTTGGAGTTTATGGAAGCACCGTAATCTGAAAGTATGGGAAGATACTGATCATGAGGTTAGCACTACTGTTGTGGATAGAGCTTGCATGCTGATTGCAGACTGGGAGGACGCAAATTCCCCACCTTCAAGCATACTATTGCACGCGCATGGACAACAGGTGCAATCTGCCACACACCTGCAGCAAGCCTCGCACCAGCACCATCCTCACACAGGTGCTGTCATGCATCAGTGGATGCCACCAAGTCTTGGGAGATACAAATGTAATATTGATGTGGCCTTTTCAAATCAATTTCAGCGGACTTGTATTGGCGTCTGCCTTCAGGATGATTCCGGAACCTTCGTGTTGGCTAAGACGTTACAGTTCAATCATCGTTATCCTGTAGCAGTTGGTGAAGCTTTGGGTCTGTTTCATGCTCTCCTGTGGCTGCAAGACATGCACTTTGATTATATTGATTTTGAGCTTGATTCAAAGGTTACACGAGATGCTTTCCATTCTCGCCATAGCGATGTTACAGAATTTGGAAGTATCATTACTGCTTGTAGAGAGATGTTCTCTCTTTCTTTTCCTAACTCCTGGGTAGAGTTTATTAGACGACAAGCGAATTCGGCTGCTCATACTCTCGCAAGAGAAACCGCTTCCCTAGCTAGTCCCGCTAATTATTATGTTATCCCAAATTGTATTGAAACACTATAATTCATTACAATAAAAAATATTTACATGAAAATTCATTACAATCAAAAATAGAATAAAAGGATATAGTTCTAGCTCGTGTACGATACACACATCTACATTATCTTAATTTAAAGTTTAAGTTAACTTCATCACTCTACAGTTAGTTAGTGGACGATGTCTTTTCCCAACTCAACCAATTAAAGCTATCGATTCATAAAACCAATGGGGGTTTGGGATTCAAGGACTTATCAGCTTTTAACCTTGCGATGTTGGGCAAGCAAGGGTGGAAATTCCTAACAGAACCTCAGTCTTTAGTTTCTCGTATTTTTAAAGCTCGGCATTTCCCTTCTAAATCCTATCTTGATGCCACTGTTGGTCATAATCCGAGTTTTGTTTGGCGTAGTATCTTACGCGCTGGTTTCATCGTGCGAGGTGGGGCAAGGTGGACTATTGGTTCTGGTGCGGATATACCTATTCTTGACGCCCCCTGGCTGTCTCATGGAGATTGTATTGATGGAAATATCATCGGAAGCCATTATATTCGTGATTTTAAGGTTCAAAGTCTACTATCTGACCATCGTAAAGGCTGGAATGTTCCTCTGATCCGGCAGGTTTTTAGTAATGATGTGGCTGATCGCATTTTGAATACGCCATTGTTCAAACAAGTTCAACACGATCATTTGATTTGGAAGGCGGAGAATAATGGTTGTTACTTGGTAAAAAGTGTGTATAGATTATGTGTTGAAGAGTTAATCGACGTTTCTCATCTTCGTCGTCCCGGAAATTGGAAGGATATTTGGCGGCTTAAGGTTCCGCCAAAAATTAAGCATCTGTTATGGCTTATGTGTAGGGGTTGTCTACCTACCCGCATCCGGTTGCAAGACAAGTGTGTGTCGTGTCCGACGATGTGTGCTAGCTGCAACTCTAATCATGAGGACCTGAACAACATTTTCTTTGAATGTCCTTTTGCAATTCAGGTTTGGAAGTCAGCAGGAATGTGGTTTGATGTCCAACATGCAGCCATGCAAACCGATTCTGCTGTTGAGGCCATTTTCTATTTGCTTCGTAACTTGTCTGTGAAACTTAATCAACGTTTTGCTGCATTATGTTGGAGTTTGCGGAAGCACAGAAACCTTAAAATTTGGGAGGATGTTACTGAGATTAGTGCTGCAGTTGTTGACAGAGCATGGGTGTTAATTGATGACTGGCAGGAAGCTAACGCACCGCAGCCGAACGTGCATTCTGCTGCAGTTCAGCAGCGCATGTCACAGCAGGTTGCTGGCCAGCAGCTGCCTTCTGTCATGGTTCAGCAGACCATGTTGCAGCAACATAATGCCCATATAAGCACTGCTGTTCAGCAGTGGAAACCGCCAAGTCTCGGGAGGTTTAAGTGCAATGTTGACACGGCTTTTTTGGAGCAATTTCAAAGGACAGGTATAGGGGTTTGTTTACGGGATGATACCGGAACTTTTAGGCGACAAGCGAATGCGGCGGCTCATGCCTTGGCAGGAGAAGTCATTTCCTTATCTAGTCCCACCATTTATTATGTTATCCCAAGTTGTATCGAATCCATTATTATTAATGAAATGCTATAAGCACCTTTCTCTAAAAAAAAAAAAAAAGGTTAGTGGACGATGTTTTTAACCCTTTATTAGGTGATTATGCTTAGTTATCGTTGTAGGCAGTTATTTTCCATGATTTTCTTTAAAGTTGTAATCTCCATTTCGGTAATAAAAAAGTTGAATTCTCCAATTTTTTAAAGAAAAAAAGTTATAATGAGAGAGGAAAACAGATTCAATTTCTGTATAAAGAAATAAACTCAGGGGTCTTTGTCTGCCACTTAAATATTAGAATATGCAAATATAAGAAATTGCCTAATACCTAACTTAGTAAGTTTTCTCTCCACAATGCATGGCAAGACTGAAGTCTTTCCGAAACTTTCCACTCTGAAATGACCAACTTACTGGACCATGTTTTCCTGCTCTAAGGTTTTGGTGCCGTTTCACGCAGTAACAAGATAATGACCATTAATTTGTGATTGAAGGATTCAGATTTTAAATTGAGTTCACACAGTAAAACAATCTCGACTGTTCATTCCAATCTGACGGATAGAAGCTGTAAATGCGTTAGCAGGGAATCCAAATCGCAACTTACTCTCTTCGTTTCCTTTGAATTAAAACTGAGTAAATCATCAATTTAATTTCTCAACTATCAGTGTCTTTCAATTTTAGTTCTTAATTAAACTATATAAATACTACTATCAAATTAGTTTCAAAGTTAGTAAAATTTGTCAATTATTGTAATTTTTTAGCATTACATCTTTTTTTAGCAAAGCATTGACATCATAATAATATGTACTTTGTGCCAAAATATAAGTATGGACTAACTTGACTTATTCATATATTTTAGATCCCACTCATTATATATATTGTCATAATCTAGAGAATAAATTGAAGAAGAAATAAAAATTTAGGAATTAAATTGATCGAAGTATATAACTTATTTTGCTAATTAAGAAGTCTAGCTCCTTCCACTAAATCTTTCTTGAAATTTTTGTATAGAAAGTGATATAATTATGACTTTGAGTAGTGTTTAACTTGTATTTTTAAGACAATTTTTTTCTCTTATGCATTTCTTAAACAATGCATTCAAGACATTTGTCATCAACAAGACCCTTATTATTTTGATTACATAAACCATATTTTTGTTGCTGACATAAACCAGATATCATCGACTCGCAACTAAATAGATTAATTGCTCGATCCTTGTGAAACCCGAACATGTAGCAAACTCTTCTAAATGTTTTAACGATATTACTACATGTTTGAGTCATATAACTATTGGTTCGGAATCCATCTCTGACCGTTACCTATAAAAAGACACATGATGAGAGAATTGAATTGAAGGGAGTAATTAACTGCGAATATAATTGCGGGTCCATCCCATCAAACCTGATATGGAGTTTGGTGAAAGTAAGTCAATGCACAATTAAAAGCTAAATGAAGAAAAATAAAAACAGTTAAATTCCTACTCGACTATATTTAAGCCTGGTGTTGAAATGGTGGTGCGTGCGTACAGTGGGAGGTTGGAAAAAAATGTATGCGCATTGTGAATGCTAGCTAATAGTCATCCCTATTTCTTCACACTCGGACTTGTTCTTCTAGATTAGTTGAAAAATTACATAATGCAAGAATGATTGATGCTAACTTTTCTTCGGTGTTTGTTTAACATGTGTAAATTGTATATATTAAAACAACTAAAATTAATATTTTTTTATTTATTGAAAAACAACAATAATATAAAAAGTTACATATGTAATATAAATGAACAAGTTTCAAGAATTTACTATTTTAAAACTTGCAAATTTGCAAATGATAAAGTTTTTTCTTTTTTTTTAAACTTTAAATAGCTTAATGGTCATACTAACATATCTAGAATGTATTCTCAGTTTTTCTCGAGTGGAATTATCTCGGATTTCTTCGATTGTTAAATCTCAACCATTAAACATAGAGAAAAAAATAGATATAACATTATAAGAAAAATATGGTTAAATATGTTTTTGGTGCTTATAAATATACATACTTTTCGTTTTAGTCTCTTTAAAAATTCCTTCAACTTTTAGTCCCTATAAAATTTTCAATCATTACTTTTGGTCTCTATTTTTAAGTCAACTTTTGTATTTTGTAATGAAATTGTATAGAAATGTGTAAAAATCTCTCCCAATTTTTTTTTAACAAAACATAAATTAAATATGACTTTTTACCGCCGAAAATAGAAAAAAAATCATATTTAGTTCATGTTTTGTTAACAAATTCTAATTTTTTTTTGAAGAGATACTTATAATATTATAAATTTTTTTTTTCAAAAAATAATATTATAAATTTTTCTGTAAAATGTTATTCAAAAATATGAATTCTACATATGAGTATACTTAAAATGAGGGACCAAAGTGAAGATGGAAAACTTTTGGGGACAAAAAATCGAAGAATTTTTTTAGAGAGACTGGAAAAAAATGTTTGCATATTTATAGGAACCAAAAACATATTTAACTAAAGAAAATAAGATATTGAATTTGTGGTTGAAATGTAACAATTGAGAAAAATTGAGAGAATTCTTAATAGACTGTCCAAGTCTCCTTATATAGAGGAGGTGTGCCATGAGTAGCGTAAATCCTACATTAGAAGGTTTATGTCTCGTCCCTATGAGCATAGCTCAGATGGCAGGGACATGCATTGTTATATGCATGGGTCGGGGTTCGAACCTCAGACACCCCACTTATTCACTTGAAAAAGGTGAATTCTATCCACTAGACTACTTGAAGAAAAAAAAGGTTTATGTCTCCTTATATAGAGGAAGTGCAGGTTGCTGGTGTGTTAAGGCAACTTTTATTATCAGATTACAATAAATGAGGTGTTAGTGTTGTGGTCACAAATGTTGCTGACAAATCATTTCATTATCAGATTTAGAGGTAGCAAAAACTTTAACTATGTACAAAAAGCTTGATATTTGCAAAAAATGCCTTTCTTGGATCTTAGACATACGCTTTCAAAGTGTTCTTGACATTGGAGCTCACAAAAAATCTCCCACCTATGTTGATTTTATCATTAGAGATCATATTACTTTCATCGCTTGCTTACATAGTTTACATCTTTTACATGTTAGGCGTAATGTCAATAAAGTGCTCTTTATTTAGGTAAATAATTAAAACATCAAAATTAATTTTTTTAAAATCTAAAATAAACGGGACCTATACATATATCATAACTATTTGTATTTTGTCATGATTTTTTTTTTTTTTTTGACAAATACAATTTTTCATGACTTGTATTTGCATCCCTAATCGGCACAACGTATTAACTATGCAAGTTTTCCCTAAAAAATAAAAACTGTAAGTTTAAAATTTTAATCATACTATGGCTGAGTCAAACTTGCGGACTTCATGAGATCATGCATTCCTCTTATTCAAGACTTTGGAGTCAACTGTGATATCATATTTCCGTCATGGCAACGTAGGTGGACATTCTTGATCATTGACATGATGGTGTGAGAAAGAATTAGGGTTCATGTCAAGAAAAATGATGAAATTGTAGTTGTTGAAAATGAATGATTTACGGTTTTTATTTGTTGTTTAAAAAAATCTTGTCAAAATAATATATTCTAAATTAACTAGATAAAATATAATTTAGAGGTCATGTCATAAGTAGATAATCTAACATCTTTAAAAAAAAAAGTCGATAATCTAACAACCACATTGTCTTTCTTTACAACGAAAGTGAAACAAACTTGTAAGGATAATGATGTTTGCATTTTAGTTTTTTTTTAAACGCCCAAATGGAATTTATAGATCAAACCTAAAAGTCATTTAGCATAAGGTGTGTCACAGAAAACTTTAAAAATGTGTATACAAATTATGCTACAACATAAATAAAGGAAAAACCAAAGAGAGAAACAAATTCAGGTAACAACATAAAATCAATGAAAATATTAAACCTCCAAAAATATTAATCAAAGTCGAATGTAACATATTTCGATTAGAATCATCATATAAATTGAAACTTAATTTTCTCACATAAGTTTTGCATCTAAACTCTATACCATAGACTATCCTTTCCATCTAACTCTAGGAAAAAAAGTACTTAAAGACTAATTTAAAACTTAAGGGATCGTTAAACCAATTTTGCTAACTAGAAAAATGCGAGTTGATTTATATTTCTCATGGATAATAATTAAATTTCACCACATGCGTCTCTAAATATAAGAATCTCATGAGATGGTTTCTTATCCCATTTTATAACATTCCCTTCAAGTTTTCAACAGTAACTTTAAATTAGAAAAACACATTCTTCTTGATACCAATCATACATTGAAATGTATATTTTTATTTAAGATTAAACATTTTACGAGGAATTAAAAAATCTTAATTTAATTTATTTTACTAAAATATTCAATATCTTCTACAAATGTATAAAGAAAATTTTCAAAAGAAAAATATTAATTTTAGTCAAAATATTACAAAAACTAAAATAGTATATTAAATCTATTTAGAATTAAATTATAATTAATAATAATTCAATATATGTTTTCCCTAAAATAAAAAATCAATATTTGTTTAGAGTTTCTTTATCAAAATTATCAAATTCATGTACTTTCTTTAACAACATTGTATATATTTACTTTTATTCATTAGTGTTTTCCGCTTGAAGTACATACTAATTTTTTGAAAGGAATAGTAAAAAATTCTTATTCATAATCAATTTTAATTTGAACGTAAACAAATATTTTATTCCTAAAACAATATTTTTTAAATTAGTAATAATAGCAACCACAATGATAAGTAAACCTTTTGTATCTCAAATAGAGTTAGGATCAAATGAAATTAATGCGTCAAATGAAATGTGACAACAAATCTATTCCGTTGGATTTATTTATTTAATCCAAAGACTTAAAAGAATGACTAAATTAATTAAAGTGATAAAATATTTTTTGATTTTTTTTGAATGGAAATATTTTTTGAATTGTCTTGCTATATTTCATTTAATTATTGTTTACTTTCTTCTGATTGGATCAAGATTTGAATATTAATAGGGATGATAATACAATTTTAATTTTTTTTTAGGGGACGATTTTAAGAACTTAAGGAGTATAATTGCTCTTTTTTATTTTCGTGTTTCCAAGTGTAAGAGCATTTTTTTTAGTGAAGAGTACATGAAAAACAATTTTTGACCGGACTTCACATATTTTACCTCAAAATCGGAGGGCTGACATGAAAAGTTAAATAATAAAAAAGAATAAAAGTGGAATTAAGCTAATTCATTTCATATAATTTAGTACTATAATCTAAGTAATAAATGCTAATAAAGTTTTACCCAATAAAACTTCTGAACATTGAATATGTGCTTATCACGTAGTTTGACGATGTTTCTACTCTGAACATTCTTATTGGTTGAAAAAAAAAATCCGTGGGATTTGATCTATCAAAGGAAACTATCGCAATCAATAAATGAGAGTTAATAATCTTTATCCATAGATCAATGTGCTAAAATTTGATTTCAATATCATTCAATGTACTAAAATTTGAGTTCTTATCTTCTCTTTTTTAGTAAGAACTTTGAGTTCTTATCTATTCATGTCATCTCATTCTCATCCAATTTTTACCTTGAATACAACTATTCAAAGCCTAATCTTTTTATTTTTTAACTGTCGCTTAGCCAATTTTTTTACCAATCTAAAAATCCATAATACCGTTTCAACCTCTCATCATCAAAGTTCAAACGTTTGACTGAAAGAGACAAATGGACAAAGAAGGAGGCTAGAATACATCCCATCCAAAATTTATGGGAAGTGCCATTTATGTTCCATTCTGCATTTCCGGTGGGTAGTTGGACAAGCTTTCAATGTCATCCAGGATCACAACTCACAAGCTACAAATATAATACTACTTTAATGATTTTAAATGTTTAATCAACTTTTTTTTTTATCATGAATCGAAACATAGTTTAATTTTTAGGTGGAATAATTATTGATAAATTTTATCTATGATTATTGAACTATAAATTACTAAACCTTGTACCAAAAAAAAAAAAATTACTAAACCTCATCCCCTAAAAAGCGAAATGTTAAATAAAATAGTAAATTTGGATTGTATAAATTGAATTAATGATTCAATTAATTAAGTTTATTTTTACGAGACTATTCAAAGGTGTTTATGGAAATAATTTAAGTACATAAACAAACAAACTATTATAGCAAAAGTTATGTATGGCAAGAAATTCGTCTAAAATTATTATTATTATTATTATTATTGATTTTTTTGATTAAGTCTAAAATCAATTACTAATTATTATTATTTTGGTTTTTTCATCAATTTAATTGTTTGTAGTTATCATTTTTGAGACATGAGAGACTAAATATTATTATCAATTTTAGTCAAGTTTCCAACTTTTGTTTGTCACGTAAGAGTGAAGTGTTTTTGTTTAATCCAACACCGTTGTTTTTTCTTTGTAAAGTTATTTTATTTTATCAAGCAAATCATGTGATTAAAAGTGGCATGTTCACAAAATACGTTGACACAAAAACACGGTAATTTAATCCAATTTATTTTCCATATGCGAAAATTATTTTGAAGAAGTCAAATTCTGAATCTCTCTATTCTCCCATCCCATCCTTCCTCTTTTCAAGACTTTTGAGTGCCCATAAATTGGGGCAGGTCTCTTAACTCAATACTTCATTTCTTAGCTTCTTTAACAAAGTAGAGCATTCTTTTCACTTCATTTCTTTGCATCATTCTAATTCTTTGTCGGTGACATGGCTGATCATTCATCAAGCAATGGAAACCATGATACGGTTCTGAATGTAAATGGTGATGCCTCCCAAAATTGTGATGAGTCATGCATCCAAGACTATGTGCCTCTTTTGCAGAAGGTGTGTATCTTCTAAACCATTCTACATAGAACTTATTTTTTTGATAATAACTATGAATATGAATTTAGTCTCTAAAATATCAGTCATTAATTTTATTTTTAAAGCATTAATCTCTAAAGTTTATGAAAGTTTATTATATTAATTCCTAATATTTTAATAACAAAGATTAAAGTGACGGATTGCATATACTTCAAAAATGTTTAATACTTTTTTATGCTTTAAAAATTTAATTAGAGAGAAAAATACTTTTAGAGGTTAAATTAACGGTTTATCCTAATATATATGAATTTCAGTATGGAATCAATGTTAAAATAAAATAGTTTGATTTGTATTATGTTGAATGTAGTTGGTAGCAGAGGTGGTGGGGACGTATTTCTTGATATTTGCTGGGTGTGCTGCTGTTGTGGTGAACCTTGACAACGACAAAGTGGTAACACATCCTGGGATCTCAATTGTTTGGGGCCTCACTGTTATGGTTTTGGTTTACTCTGTTGGTCACATCTCTGGTGCTCATTTCAATCCTGCTGTAACCATTGCTCATGCTTCAACCAAAAGGTTCCCCGTTAAGCAGGTGAGCCGAGCTCTAAATCTATATTCTGTCGTGTTCTTTATATGTAAAAAAGTTGGGTCAACAAAAATTAATGTATCTGATTCAAAATTTGGAACAAGGACATAAATTTTGACTGACCCAACTTTGAAGCATTCAGATTTTTTTATTTTGAAAAAGATGTTAGGTGTGACTATGGTGGTACACATTTATTCAATAATTTCTTAGATGATGTGGTAAATGAAAATATAATTATTACACTTGAATTTTCTCGAAAATTACTTGTTTAGCTCTTTAAAGCAATAATATTTTCTTTAAAGAAAATGCTAACAAATGCTCTAAAAGTACTTGATAAGAAATTTAAAGTACAAATTTTTTTCTTGTAAATTTTTGAGATAAGATTGATTTTACATGTGAAAGAGGAAAAGCTAAACCATGCTCTATATTGTGTCATTTTCCGTATGTGTATGCAACCGTTTTTGCATTCATAATATGGTTGAATTGACCTTCAATTGAAATTTCTCTTCCTAAACTTTTTCCATTGCTTTTAAATTTTTGCATATTATCCAAATAGTATACTTAATTGTACTAGTTTGTCTAAAAAAATTGTTGAGTTTTTCTTGAATCTATAATCTTGCAGGTACCGGCTTATATAATATCACAAGTTCTTGGATCAACCCTTGCAAGTGGAACACTTAGGCTTATATTCAATGGCAAGGAAAACCATTTTTCGGGAACACTTCCAGCTGGTTCTGATCTCCAGGCATTTGTGGTTGAATTCATAATCACTTTTTATCTTATGTTCGTCATTTCTGGAGTGGCAACAGACAATAGAGCGGTAATCTCCTTTGCCCTTATATGTAAACAAACACTCTTGTATTGGAAAGTGTTGAAATATTGTATATTCAACCGTTGAAAAATTGTGTATTTAACATTTTGAAAATAAATTTTTTGTTATTTTCAATGAAAAGTTTTTACTTTCTTATATTTTTAACTAATTAGCATGACTCTTAAAATATGTATAAATTGCAAATATGTCACAAGTGGACATGGGCAACAAATTCTACATTTCAATGTCCATCAATCTTCAACACTATTGTATACTAGATTTTGTTATTTTAGTGAAATGCTAAAATGTGCCTTAAAAACACATGTTAATGAATATGATACAAATATTTTTTTTTGAAAATTGTGCATTTTATTTTTAAATATTTAAAAGTTGTTTTCTGCAATTTAAAAGTTCTATATGCATTAACGACACATGTTAATATGACCATTTATTTTATTTGTCAATATCGCAGATTGGTGAGTTGGCCGGACTTGCAGTTGGATCTACTGTGCTTCTAAATGTTATGTTTGCTGGGTATGAACCTAAATATAATTCAAACCTCAAACTAAATATATTGATAAATGCTAGAAAACATTCGCTTTCTAACACTCTTTTTAACACTCACTCTCTTATTGGGGGAAGTCATGTGGATCACACCACTTTAGGTGATACCCATTTCCAAAGTGTGAGATCTATGTGAGTTTCACCCAATAAGAGAGTGGATATTAGAGAGGACATTAGAAAAAAGGTGCTCAGATCATTCCTCAAATATAGCCAGTGGACATTTTTATGCCAATAGTTCTTCAATACAGATTACAATCATGTCGTCACACCTTTAAAAATTGATCAAGGTCAAACTTTTTTTAGATAAACAATAATATAGTCTTTCCGGTTGAGTATAAGAAAAAGGTCATATAAAGTAAATGTATCCAAATAATCAATTTTATTTGATTTTTTTATATACTCTTTCCGGTTGAGTATAAGAAAAAGGTCATATAAAGTATATGTATCAACATACATCAATTTTATTTGATTTTTTTTCATCTTGTAAGGGGTACTCAGTTCCAATACAAAGACAATAGACTATTCAGTTTGGTCAAATTACTTAGAACTTAATTATACATGTAATCTTATATGTTTGATAACAGGCCAATTACTGGAGCATCAATGAATCCGGCAAGGAGCTTAGGGCCTGCTATTGTGCACCATGAATATAGAGGAATATGGATATATTTGGTATCAACAACTCTTGGTGCCATTGCTGGTACATGGGCATATACTTTCATCCGGTACACAAACAAGCCAGTGCGTGAAATTAGTAAGAGTGCCTCTTTCCTTAAAGGAGTAGAAAATGGTGGAGCTAAGTGATTTATCAAAGAATGCATATTGAGGCTTTACATATCTTCAATTTCAATATTTGAAGATCATTATTTGTTTCAGTTTTGTAAGCAGAATATCTCTAGTTAATTTACATTGGCAAATAACTATGTAGTATACATAACTAGAGGAAATGGTACAACTTTTATCTACTCATCTACCATGATATTTACTTTATGTTACGGTATAATTTTATGCAAAATCGATTTTTTCACCAAATGATACCGCCAAATTACCCGTATATGACTGAGCTTATGTTAAATAAGCACTTCAATCAACAAATTTGTGTTCCAATCAAATTATTACTATGATTTTTTGGGACGGTGATTCTCCGGCGGTCAAGAGAATCACACATTCATACAACCAGGAAACTCTGAGCCGCAAGATGCATCCTATGGTTCAAATACACCCTGTTATAGTTTTAATACCTCCCTCCCTCCCTCCCTCCCTCTCTCTCTCTCTCTCTGAATTTTCACTATGTTCCCCCACCGAAAATGGGATTGATACGATTCAAGTGGAAAAATTATCTCGGTGAATCCTTGGTCTTGAATTGAAAACCCCAAATCACAATTTATCCTATTAATCATAATTTACTTTCAATTGAAACACAAAAAAATCCAGAGTGATTCCAAATTTGAGACCCAATAAGTTCTTGGTTATTCACGAAGTCGAAATTCACAATTGTGTCAAAGATCTATCAAGCAATGACTTTTTCTTTGGCTGAGCATGACAAAGATGAAACCTCACAGAGAGAGGTGAAGGCGTGCATGTTGTTGTTTTGGATTAAGGAGAGTGTATTGAATTGAGATTTTATGAGATTTTAAAAGACTTTTAAAAAATAAAAAAGTCTTGTGGTATTTAATCAAGACTTTTATAAAGTATAAATAAATCTTTTGGTATTCAATCAAGACAATCAAAACTTTTTGTTTGGCAACAAAATTTGGTGGTATTCAAATGAGACTTCGGCTAACTTATAAAATGTCTGTTGATATTCAAAGGTATACAGATTTTAATGGATTCTTTTATGAAGTGGATTTTGTGAGACCTTTTTATCTAAAAATACACATAAAATGCTCATTCAACAATCTCACAAATATCCTTGAGATTTTTTGAGACTTCCATAATTCTTGTTTTGTTCTTGTCTCAAACCGACTCATACCATTTTCTTGTTATTATTCATGTGTCATCACTGTTATTATTCCATGTTCACCATACATTTGAACCTTTTACCTTGTTGCTTCTTATTATCGAATGTTTTTCTTGTACGTGTTGCATACTCTTCCCTCACTGTTAAATATTTCAAAAAAAATTTCCCTCACTGTTTTTTTTTATATTTTTTTTTATCATTATTTGTATTTTTAGCAGATTTGTTACCCTCACTGTTAATATTTTGTTGTTTTTTTTAAGGAGTTAATATTTTGTTGTTGTTAAATATTACACTAATGTGCAACGTTTTGTTATTATTATTAGTATTATTAATATTTTATTTTATTTTTATTTTGAGTAGCTGGTTATCTTACTATATATAAAGAATGACAAAACTTAGGTACAATTCCTTAGGTGCTTTTCGTATGGTTCTTAACTAAAAATACAACTTTTTTAGAGATAACAAACTTTGAAAGAATTATGGATTTAAGGAAATCATGGTGAATTTAGTTAAGAACCATACGAAAAACACCTAAGGAATTGTACCTAAGTTTTTTCCTATAAAGAAAACTACCACTTTCAGCACTTTTGGGTTGAATTTTTCTTTTCAAAAATACCCTCAATTTTCAATACAAATAACACATGTAACAAATAGATAAGAATAAATTTAAATATTAAAACAAATGTAACATACACGATATGAATATTTTTTATTTTTTTACCTTTATCATTTAAAAAGTGTAACAAACTAGAAGAGTATATTTATACTTACTTTTTCATCATTCCAATTATACCCTTAAACAACTTTTTCTATAATAAAATTGTTGTTGGTGTCATTAAAAAAAGAATTTAGATTATATTTTTTTTGTTATATTGTATTATTGTCGGTGTCGTTGAAATAGTTAATCATGGTTAGTTTGATTTTTTATAACTTGAAAACAATAGACATTTATATTTTTTTTAGTTTTAATCAAAATCAAAATTTCATAAAAAAAATACCGTTCATAATTTTCAAACGTTAGCGCAATAAAAAGAGCAGAAAGACAGGCACATGAGTGCCCGTCTTTTCGCTAGTTATTATAATTATTATTAGTCATTCCATATTATAAGTTCATAATCTTTTTGATTCGCTCTTGTCATTTTGAATTTTTCTTAAGAATTCATACGATCCTCTCAAATCTTAAAATTTCATAAAGTCTATAGAAATCTTTGCAAATCTCTGTTATAAATCTATTAAAATCATGTGTTAAAATCTTGATTGTAAATAGTCATTTAAAAAAAGTCTTTTAAAATCCTATAAAATCAATATAATCTCACAAAGTCTTTTAAAATCTGTAGGATTTTGTTTGCCAAAACAATCTTTTAAAATCTCAATCCAATACACCCCCTAAAACTCTAAAATGGATGTGAAATAATATTGGCCGTTTGATTTATCAAATGGAGGAGAATTATTTGACTGCGTGAATGCTTGATTCTCTTGACAGCCTAGAATTAGCATCCGATTTTTTGAAGCTCTCATTTGTTGCTTTATTATGACCATAAGGTCACAATGTGATTTCTTAAAATACCTAACATACAGTGAAGCAAATTTTACATAAACAATTTTTTTTTATTGTCAATCTAAGCTAGTCCGTACCTTGAGTCGGATACCCATTTTATTTATTTTTTAATTAAAAAATAGCCTCAACTTGTGTTTAAAGAGAAGAGAGATGCTTAATAAGTCGAGTCAAACACGCCCTAAATAGAGTGAGTGGAGATATGCAACAACAGCGGTAGATGTTGCGCCATAAAAAAACCGTAGAGGATCCATGTCCGATATATGTGTTTGGTTTCCTACAACCACTTTATAGTGCAACCTTGGATTTAGTAAAAAAAATTATTCTCTCTAAATCTTATTGTTTCTATAGTTGTTGTACCATAAAGTAGTAGTAGAACATCCAGACAAATGATATCTCACACCCTAAAACTATCTGTGCATGGAATTTTATTTTATTTGATAGTAATCTTATTAATACTAATTACTTCTTCATTTTCTAGATTTTAGGAAGAGGAGCGCATTGTTGAAAACCTCCTACTAAATGTCTTTTTTAATTCAAACCAAAGTCTCTTATTGATTTATTGGTTTCTTGGTGTTTCCTAATTTTCATCTCCATTAACAACCAGCAAGTCTAAATCCCAACTTATTGAGCTCAATGAATAAAATAAAAGTTATTGAGCTCTAACAGCTAATGACCTTTGTTAAAGACAAATTTTTCGAGAATATGAGTTAAAATTCCAGCTAAATGTTTTTAGTTAGAACTCTGAATTACATATCGATATGAGTTTGAGTTCTAAAGAATTAATGGACTCTTTACTTAACTACTGATCGAACTCTGAATTACATGTACCATTTGCTCTAAAAATCAGAAGATTTAGACAATAAAAACCTAAATCTCAAATAGTTTTTTAGATTTGTAGAATTAGAAGGTTCTTTGTGCTTACGCTTAAGGTTCTTTGAAAAGAAACGTCACTATGGACGATGTTGAAATGCAACGTATAATTTTATACCATTCAAAGGTGGCTATAGATGAGAGTGGGATAAAAAAAACATAGTTCATTAGAAATGACATGTCTACCATTTTTCTTAAGATCAGAGAATACAAGTATTTGTAAAATTGTCTACATATTAATTAACAAAAATGCATTTTTAGTTGAGTATGAAAATGAAAAAGTTGATTTTGGAAGGTAAAGCATGCAGGGGAAACACGGGGTAAACTCTTTTGGCCATGAGTTGATGGGAAAAACTAAATTCAACAATTATAAGATCAGAGATAAGGCTGAATTGTAGATAGAATATTATCATAATCACATGAATGCTATGTATTAATACACGAGATGCATTGACATTGTAGGTGTGCATGTGTTTCATTTCTACTTTATAGATAAGTTTGTATACTCCGATGATGTTATTTTTTTAACTACCATTTACTATTTTTTTAAAATTTAGATTTAGCAGAAAATGACAAATCTTGCCGGTGCTGTATATTTCCTATGAAAAATCATACAAACATCCCATTCGGTGGTCTATATATGTGTCTTACCTCACAATTGCTTTGGTAACATTATTTTTTAATATATACAACTGCTTTTGTATATAATTAAATATTGGAAGTGGTTATGTATGGTGGTTATTACTACACTATACAAAAGCATCAATAACCAAAAAGAAATCCATTATTTAAGCAACTTGGATGCAATTCAACATGTCGTGCGGCTTTTCGTGTGTAGAGTTTGTCGTGTTGTTCAGTAGCGCTCTATTTTTTTACACATACATAAGTGGCATCCAACCAAATCATGAAGAACTAGTTTAAATAAGTTGTATCATAAATTCCTAAAATAAAATTTATCATGAAGTGATTTGATTATATGTATATGTAAACACGCTTTATAATGTCGGTGTATACAAATTAAATGATATACTTTATAGTCATAGTTACAATTTCCATTGCATTGTAATTTTATTTCCCGAAAAGAATCAAAAGGATAAGTGCAGGAAAATATAAATGTAGCTAAGAATTTGTATGAAGAAATGGAGCGATGTGATATGGGACTTAAGTATTTTTTCCTATTAAGAACGTAATCCCTCCGTCCCGAATTAACTGATCCACTTGCTCATTTCATATATATTAAGAAAAATGTATAAATGAAGGAGAGAGAAAAATGGTTTTAAGTGCTCTTGTTAAGTATGGTGCATTCTCCACTATCATAAATGCAAAGTGGAATATATTGAATCGGGAGTGATGAAAGTAGTTTTAATTAAAGTTATAAAAGGAAAAAATAATTAACATTGTATTGAAAAGTGAAATAGCTCAGTTATTTTGAGACACTTTTTTTTTAAAAATGACTCAGTTATTATGGGATGGAGGGAGTATACTCTAACAACCATATCACAAAGTATTAATCAAACTAAATTATTGCACAGAAAAATAAGTTAATTCCAATTCAAAATTAGTTGAACAAGCTTTCAATGTGTTTGTCATTTTATAGTTTCTCCCATTTAGAATTGCTCATTCCCGTAAAAAAGTCGAACGTGAGTTAACTCTCGCAAATGCATTTTTCAACGTGAGTTAACTCACGTTAGACGTAGCAAGGAGCTCAATGGAGTTGGACCTACAATTTATAGGGGCCTCAAATATTTGTAGGGACAAAGGTATAATTGTTGGGGTGTAAGATTAAAAAATATCACTTTTACCTACAAACAAAACATGTCACTAAATGTCTAGAAGACAACAATTTTACTGTCAATTATTCATTGTCCATCAGTAAGTGTCTCTTTGCCCGTATGTAAAAGCGTAAAAGTTATTTTTGATGCAATGCTCACATATATCACTATAAGTGATGTTGGATTTTTTTTTTCAATTCTTTTTAAATAAAAATTTTCAAAATTACAACTGGATCTCTAAATTGTTTGGAACAGCCCTCGCTGCAAGATGAATCCTTAGGAAATTTTTGTGCAAATTTTACATGGTAAAATCCAATACCTATGTCAGATATTTGGGAAAAGGAAAACAACATTTTGTGAGAACAAAGAATTTGAAAAGGGATGATGTACTTAATTTCACCAATGACTAGCTTCTTTTCTTCGGTGTATTCGTGTTGAAACTCTTCAAATGTCTTGATTTTGCGTAGAAATGATGACAAAAGTTGTTACCTTATTTTGTTTATTACTACTATTTGTTATAACTTATAAGTGTTTCATAAGGGGACATTTTTATTTTTTTCGTTTGTTGTTATATTAACCGTCTTTTTGTGGAAAAAGTTGTATGTGGTGTTTTTTTAATTTGTGTTTGAATTTTCTTGTTAATGGATTGTCTTATGTTTGAACTTGTTTAGATTGATTGATAACTGCGCAAGTATATCCAAAATAAGATGAAATTTTATCTACAAGTTAGGTTCCCACGTCATGTATCCAAAAATAAATATACACGTAAGCCAACAAAAAGGTTGTTTAGTCAAATATCTAATATGTTCTTGCTGCACTTTCTAGTTTAAGACATTTTTGGTTTTCTATAAATGTGTTGTGCTCTCTCAACTCTTCATTCACTACTCCTGCTGCAACAAAAAAAAAAAAAAGCATACCAATATTCTGTATCCATTTCTTAGCATTATCCTCACATATTCATTATTAAACATGGGTGATATTTCAGCTAGCAATGGAAATCTTGATGTGGTTATGAATGTAAACGATGGTGCAGCAAAAAAATGTGACGACACAAGCATTGATGATCATGTTCCTCTTTTGCAAAAGGTGATTTTGTTTATCTTTCAATAAATTAATTGTTGTTTATTGTTAATTAATTAGATCTTCTGACTAAAAACATGGATGTTGTTGAGTATAGTTGGTAGCAGAAGTGGTGGGAACATTCTTCTTGATATTTGCGGGATGTGCTGCTGTGGTGGTGAACCTTAACAATGATAAAGTAGTGACACTTCCTGGAATTTCAATTGTTTGGGGACTTGCTGTTATGGTATTAGTTTATTCTATTGGTCATATCTCTGGTGCTCATTTCAATCCCGCTGTCACCATTGCTCACACTACCACCGGAAGGTTTCCATTGAAGCAGGTAAATCACCAAACACAATGCCCAATAATTCATATTAAGACAAACATAATTTTCACACCGTCTCTTAAGTTATTTGATCGGAGGTGATCAGAAGTACGACACTTGACGAGCTTGTAGGTGGTTGAAACGGTGGGGGTGCCTGTAACTGTAAGAGGCACTCAGACGCTCAAATCTGTATGAGAGCCAAGAGTTTTGAATATTTGGAGTTAGAAGATTGTACATTGGAGGACATGGGATGTACTCTTTTATAGTTGAGAAAATAGGATCCTCAGAGTGATGGTTGGAGAGCCATCTGTTGAAGATTATAGACGATGGGGTCTAAAATAGTCGAACATTGCATCTTGAATGCACGCAGAGGAGGCGTTACAGACTTAGGAGATCTAAACATTTGCTCGATGTAGTAGCAAAATGGGAGGTGCGAAGAGTATGGACCAAAGCGAGTCTGGGCCTATATGACCGAATTGGATCATTTTCTTCCACTCACCCTTACCTTCTCCCTTCCACGATATATGTCAATATCTCTCTCTCTTCATATTTTCTCTAAATTTTAGAGAGAGAGACACATAACGTGGAAGGACGGAGAAATAGAGAGTGAGTGAAATGAGAGATCCTACGATGAGAACAACCTTTTTAGGAACATTATTAACTTTGAATTTAATTTTGTCTTGCAGGTACCAGCTTATATAATTGCTCAGGTCGTTGGCTCAACACTTGCAAGTGGAGTTCTCAAACTTATATTCAATGGCAAGGAAAATCAATTTGCAGGAACACTTCCTGCTGGTTCTGATCTTCAAGCTTTTGTGGTTGAATTTATTATCACTTTCTTCCTTATGTTCATCATTTCTGGAGTTGCCACTGATAATAGAGCGGTAATCTTTTTAAAAAAAAAAATGCTTTGTTGATAATATTAATTGATAATTATATGTCTATTAAACATTTTGATTAAGATTTAAGATATGCTAATAAATTATATGAGATGAAAAATCACCTTGCCGAAATAAAATTGACTTTTTCTTTCAACAATAAAAAGTTCATTGACTAGATGTATAAATATATTCTATGCTTATTTAACCAAATAGTTTTTGTTTATTCATATTATTTATTGCTTTAGATTGGTGAATTGGCTGGACTTGCAGTTGGATCTACGGTTATACTGAATGTGCTGTTTGCGGGGTATTGATCTCTAAACCTTTTCATATATTATATCATAAAATGCATGCTTTGCTCCAGGAATATACATTATTATTATTATTTAATAAAATTAATATGTGACATGTTATTATGAGAAAGGTTAAAATAAAATCTAACTTGTGAGTGAAAATATATTTGACAGGCCCATCACAGGAGCATCAATGAACCCAGCAAGAAGCTTAGGGCCAGCTATTGTGCACCATGAATATAAAGGCATATGGATATATATGGTGTCACCTATTCTAGGAGCTTTGGCTGGTACATGGACCTACACTTTCCTCAGAATCACAAATAAGCCAGTGCGTGAGCTCACCAAGAGTTCTTCATTCCTCAAAGGTGCAGGAAGCAAGGGAGCTGAGTGATTATAAATGAAAGCAAATTCATAATTATTCTTTTTAATATCACCTTGAATTAGGGTCCAAGTGTGACAAATAACCCAACTAATGGAAATACGAAGTTTCTTCTTATTTTTGTCTTAACCTTGGTATTTGTTTTTAATTAAAGTGTATTTGCTATGTAGCACAAACACATACATTAATGCGTTGACATCGATAATAATTTAAGAAAATGACACGATTGGTGTTTAAGTTGTGTCATTTCTGTGAATCTGATATCGAGACACATCTAACTTGAGGAGTGTTCATGTTTATATCAAAATTTAAATTTGACATCTTATAAAACTGAAATTCGAAACTTTCACCTTATGGATTGATTTCAATTTCTTCACATAATAATGTCAAGTTCTTTATAAGGGGCATTACTATATTGTTTACTCTAACAAAGGAATTGTGTCGTATGAATGTCAACACAATTTAAAATATAAAATGTTTAAGAAACAATATAGCTACTCAAAGTAACTTTTCAATATAATCAAAAGTATGCTCTTCCCTATTTAGGACTTTTGGGTGCCTATAAAATAGTTTTTCTCATCGATTGATTGTTAATAGCGGAATGATCAATGATATCCTTTTCTTGCGCCATTTTTCAGCTTCATATAAAAAATATATGTAGTATATATTTATTTTTGTCAGCGATGGCTGATAATTCAGAAAGGAATGAAATTCATCATGAGGTAGTTTTAGATGTAAACAGTGATGCCTAAAAAAATTGTGAAGAATCAAGCATCAAAGACTCTGTGCCCCTTTTGAAGAATGTAACTTTTCTTTCCGATTCTATACAAAACTCATTGAAATGAATTACTATCTAATTTCTATGATAAAGTTCATATATTTTTAGAAAACTATATAGAATAATCATCAAGAAAGCACCAAAAAGAAGTAAGAAGACTATATCATATATAGCTACTATTCAAAAACAAATAAAAAAAATAAAAAGTGTTTCTTGCAACCGAAAATAATAAACATGAGAATCAAACAAAAATTATTAGATAAAAGAAACTAATTAAGTGATGAACAATTAAAATAACATAAACGAAGAAGAAATTAAAATCAAGAACAACGTACCTTAAATGTATCCACATCGAATTGTGAGACTAAGAATATGGGGTTGGACAAAAGCAAAATGACAGATTATGAAATCAAGCGAAATGGTACCTTTACGCTATATTAGGCAATGGTAAACATTAAATCAGCCTCAAGCCTTATCCCAAATGATATAGGTTGGATATGATCAACTAACTTCATTTTAATCAATAACTAACTTTTCACTACAATAATGTAGAGTAACTTTTTAGAGGGAATTTTGGAATAAACCCTACATTAAAAAATAATGTGAAGTAATCCATTATCCATGAATTCTTTTCTATTTGTAGCAATAACAGTAGAAATTTGGCAACACTACTCCAAGTCTCCAACCTTCATGTCTACAACTCTGCAGATAATCATAAAGTAAGTATTTATAGTAGTCTACAAGGGAAAATGATTTGCTTGAAGCATAAACAACACAAACAATGAAAATGTAAAAGTTTTTGTTGATTTGAATAGTATAAAGGTTCAAACATCACATAAAAGTTCCTACAAGGAGGGAAAAGAGATAGTAAAGAGCAGGATCCCTGAACTCCCAATGGCACTCCATAACTTTAACATGATGCATGGATGGCTAAGATTCTTCATTGACTAACATAATTTCAGGAAAAGAGACTACTCTCTCCATTTCATTTTAAGTGTCTTTCAAGGTGGTTATGCACACTTGTTAAGAAAATCTATAAGTGTTCAAATTTCTATGATAAAATATGTTTCATTAACTAAATTACCCTTATTAATATAGTAGTTGGTGGAGTAGTTAAATGTGTAGATATACAGTAACAAGTAACTATTTCAAACGTCACACTTTAATGTGAGACGGAAGAGTATATTCTAGCTAAATTTACCACAATAATTTTACAGTGAAACATATTGCTGTCCCTTCTATTAAAAATTCACTAGCAATGGTACATTTATAATTTAGGGTTAATAGTGTTTTACTACCTGTAATATAGGCTATTTATGGTTTTTCATCATGTATTTTTTATTTTTTTTAGTTTTCATCCTTATAATTTGAAGATTTCTGGTTTTGGACCTTATGAATTTTGACCAAAACTGAGGGTATCACCAGCAAATCATCATATATTATTCTAGATAATTTCAAACAATGATCATCTTCTAGAGTTCTGTTTTCCAGATATCTTATGTTGAATGAGAGTCAAAAGAAAGAATGTCACACAAGATGAAAATCGTATAGATAGTAAAATGTTACCCATTTTTCAAATTTCAATACTAACAAAAGGTATTCACCAATACTAAAAAAAGGTTTTCACAATGACATAATTTGACAATTGCAGAAATCATGAATGTTGCTTTGATCAGATCGAAAGGGTTTAACTTTAGCTCCACTACATCGAGCCAAGCACGCAACTTTTCCGAATGCAATGCCTTGTGATTTAATCTTATCCAAAGGCTCACATAAGTCCAACATCGAATCATTGAACCATCTCCGCGAACTTGTTAATTATCAACAGTTAGACACATGTTAGTATACCAAAGATAATTATGTCTGAAGAGCTTCAGTGAAGATTTCCTTGCCTTCCGGCAAAGCGAACTCACTTGAGGGCGGAGTAAGGGTTCTCCGGTATAGACTTGCGCTTGCCATTGCCATTGCCATGCATAAACTCTGATCGATACCCTCACTTTTACTGCTTTTGAATTTGTGTTGTCGTTGGTCAACTTTCGTGCCTTTTCCTAATATACTAGTGTGTTAACCCTAACGTGAGTGACAAACTATATATTTTTTGTCTTTAAAAATATATTATTTTTGCCGTTTCAATTTTTATTAAAAATTAGTTGTCTCATGTTTTTTTACATTTATCGATGAGTATCATTTGCAGTAGTAACACACTACATAATCGTCATTCTCCACAACATTGGGAAATTAATTTTAACCATTAGAGCTTCTAAACATGGCCAATCAACATAAACATACGCCTTTTCAAATTCAACCATAAGTAGAATCAAATCCTTTTTTTACTTTCTCAATTTATCAACCACCTCATTGTTGTATTAATATTATTAGGGATCATAATAGGATTTAAAAATTTAAGGAGTATAATTGCTCTATTTTTTTCTTGCTTCCAAGTTTAAGTGCTCTTTTTTTAGGCAAAAAGTATAATTGATCATTTGGTCACACTGAAATAAAATGAATAAAAAATTAAGTGATTAATGAACTCAAGTAAATGACGAATTATTCAGAAGAACTCGAGTTTGATTTATAAATGAAACAATTTTTTGGTTAGACTTTATTCACTTTTCGACCGAACTTCAGTTTACTATGACTCATTTTCGGTTAAAAATCGCAGGGTTAAAATAATTAAATAATAAAAGGAATAAATGTGCAACTAAGCTAATTCATTTCATAGCAGTACTATAATATAAGTAATAAATGCTATAAAAGTTTCTTTAAAAAAAATGCTATGAAATTTTTTATTTTTTTGGTAATAATGATATGAAAGTTTTACCAAATAAAATTCCCGAACATTGTTGAAAAAGTGCTTATCACATAGTATGACGATGGATGTTTCTACTCAGAATGTTCTTATATAGTTAAAAAAAAAATCTCGTGGGATTTGATTTATCAAAGGAAAAATAATTACGTGTTTTGTTTTTTGAGGAAAAAATAATTATGTGCTTATCACATAGCAACCGATGAATGAGAGTTAATAATAATCTAAATCTTCCTTCAAAAAAAGAAAAAAAATCTAAATCTACAATTCATTCCATGTACTATAATTTGAGTTCTTATCGTTTTTATTTCTAGGTAAGAATTTTGAGTTCTTATCCCTTCACGCCATCTCATAATAATCTAAATCTACAATGTCATCCACAATCACAACCCACAAGCTACAAAGTATAATAATACTACTTTAATAAATATCTATGGTTAATTAGCTTTCTCTACGATGAATTGTTTGAAGGAATATAGTTCGATTTTTAAATGAAAGAGTTGTAGATCCGACCTTACTTGTTACGATTTGATGGTGTTCGAAGTTCGAACCCCGGACCTTGTATATATATTATGCATAATTATTATTAATTACTAGACCCCTTCATTTAAAAACCTGAAGGTTAAAAAAAGACAAAATATTACTTTTCTTTATATTTGAATTGTATAAATTGATTTAATGACTTCATTAGTTGAATTTATCTCTTATGGGACTATTTAAAAGAGTATACACAATAATTTATTTCCATAAAAAACAAATTATTCGTGGAAAAGGTTATGCATGATAAGAAATTTGTCTAAAATTATTATTAATTTTTTTTTTTAGGGAAAATTATTATTATTATTATTATTATTTTTATTTCTTTCACAAAAAAGACTGGTAATTTAATCCAATTTATTTTCCATATGTGGAAATTCTGAATCTCTATATTCTCCCCTTCCTCTTTTCTAGACTTTTGTGTGCCAATAAATTGGGGCAGCTCTCTTAATTCAATACTTCATTTCTTAGCTACTTTAACAAAGTAGAGCATTCTTTTCACTTCATTTCTTTTCTTCATCCTTATTCTTTGTTGGTGATATGGCTGATCATTCATCAAGCAATGGAAACTATGAAATGTTTTTGAATGTAAATGGTGATGCCTCCCAAAATTGTGACGACTCATGCATCCAAGACTATGTGCCCCTTTTGCAGAAGGTGTGTATCTTCTAAACCACTCTACACATAACTTATTTTGTTGATAATAACTATAAATATGAATTTAGTCTCTAAAATATCATCTTTAAATTTATTTTTAAAGTAAACAAATTTCGTCGTTTTAGTCTCTAAAGTATATAAAAGTTTATTATATTAATTCCTAATATTTTAATAACAAAGATTAAAGAGACGAATTTTAAATATTTAAAAATATTTATTGTTTTTTTATATGCTTTAAAGATTTAATTAGAGATTAAATTAATGATTTATCCCGATATATATTAAATTAAAATTGAATCGAAATGTTAAACTAAAATGGTTTGATTTGTATTATGTTAAATGTAGTTGGTAGCAGAGGTGGTGAGGACGTATTTCTTGATATTTGCAGGGTGTGCTGCTGTTGTGGTGAACCTTGACAACGAAAAAGTGGTAACACATCCTGGGATCTCAATTGTTTGGGGCCTCACTGTTATGGTTTTGGTTTACTCTGTTGGTCACATCTCTGGTGCTCATTTCAATCCTGATGTAACCATTGCTCATGCTTCAACCAAAAGGTTCCCCATTAAACAGGTGAGCCGTGTTCTAAAACTATACTTCGTCGTGTCCTATTTATATGAAAAAGCTTGGATAACAAAAATTCATGTATTTGATTGAAAATATGGACTAGCTATACATGAACTTTTACGGACCCAACTTTGGAGCAGATAAGTTTTTTATTTTGAAAACAATGCTACGCGTGACTATGGTGGTGCACATTTATTCAATAATTTCTTAGATGATGTGGTACATGAAAAATAGTTATTACACTTGAATTTTCTTGAAAATTACTCGTGTTAGCTCCTTAAGAATTATTAAAATTGTAAATTTTAAAAATATGATTTATTTTTATTTTTTTTGACGTTTGATAGGATTGATTTTACTTATATAAAAAAAAAGCCAAACCATGCTCTATTTGTGTCATTTTCCGTTTATGTATACAACCGTTTTTGCATTCATAATATGGTTGAGTTGACCTTCAATTGAAATTTCTCTTCCTAAAGTTTTTCCTTTGCGTTTAAATTTTTGCATATTATCCAAATAGTGTACTTAATTATACTAATTTGTCTAAAAAAATTGTTGAGTTTTTCTTGAATCTATAATCTTGCAGGTACCGGCTTATATAATATCACAAGTTCTTGGATCAACCCTTGCAAGTGGAACACTTAGGCTTATATTCAATGGCAAGGAAAACCATTTTTCAGGAACAGTTCCAGCTGGTTCTGATCTCCAGGCATTTGTGGTTGAATTCATAATCACTTTTTATCTTATGTTCGTCATTTCTGGAGTGGCCACCGATGATAGAGCGGTAAATCTCCTTTTCCCTTGTATATAAACAATACTCTATGGTATTAGGAAGTGTTGAAAATTGTATATTCAACTTTTCAAAAATAAATATTTTTGTTATTTTAAATGAATTTTTTTTACTTTCTTATTTTCTTAACTAGTTGACATGAAAAGTTGTATATTCAACTTTTCAAAAATAAAAAAATTGTTATTTTCAATAAAAAACAATTTGTTTTCTTATTTTCTTAACTAGTTAGCACGACTCTTAAAATATGTATAAATTGCAAATATGTCACAAGTGGACATGGATAACAAATTCTACATTTCAATGTCCTTTAATCTTCAACACTATTGTATAGATTTTATTATTGGGTTTTTCTACCATGTGCAAATTTGGTGAGTTAGACAAACCCTTATTTTATTTGTCAATACCACAATATGGTGAGTTAGCTGGACTTGCAGTTGGATCTATTGTGCTTCTAAATGTTATGTTTGCCAGGTATGAACCTAACTATAATTCAAACCTTAAACTAAATATATTGAAAAATGCTAGAAACACTCTCTTTAACAATCAATCTCCTATTGAAGGAACTCATGTGGATCACACAAATTTATGTGAAATCCACTTTCAAAGGAGACTCATAAGTTTCACTCAATAAAAGTGTGAATGTTTGAGAGAACGTTCGAAAAAAAGTGCCCACATCACTCCTCACATATATTTAGTGGACACTTTTACGCCTAAAGTTCTTCAATACAGATTACAACCATGTCGTCACACCTTTAAAAATTGATCAAGGTCAAACTTTTTTTAGATAAACAATAATATACTCTTTCCGGTTGAGTATAAGAAAAAGGTCAGATAAAGTAAATGTATCCAGAAACATCAATTTTATTTGATTTTTTTTCATCTAATAAGGGGTACTCAATTCCAATACAAAGACAATAGACTATTCGTTTGGTCAAATTACTTAGAACTTAGTTATACATGTAATCTTATATGTTTGATAACAGGCCAATTACTGGAGCATCAATGAATCCTGCAAGGAGTTTAGGACCTGCTATTGTTCATAAAGAGTATAGAGGAATATGGATATATTTGGTATCAACAACTCTTGGTGCCATAGCTGGTACATGGGCATATACTTTCATCCGGTACACAAACAAGCCAGTACGTGAAATTAGTAAGAGTGCCTCTTTCCTTAAAGGAGTAGGAAATGGTGGTGCTAAGTGATTTATCAAGGATTGCACGAGGCTTTACATATCTTCATTTTCAATTTTTGAAGATCATTATTTGTTTAAGTTTTAAGTTAAGCAGAGTATCTCTAGTTAATTTAGATTGGCAAATAACTATGTCGTATACGTAACTAGAGGAAATGGTAACATTTATTTATCTACTCATCTACCATGATATTTACTTTTTGTTACAATAGAAGTTTTATGCAAGATCGATTTTTTCACCAAATGATACGGCCAAATCACCCAAATTACCCATTTATGTATGCAAGAAGTTTACATGTGTCTCGTTCTTCATATATACTCTTGCTCGATTAAATATGTCAAAGAGGACATCCCTAACAATATCATGCTTGTATTTGAAGTATGGAAGCTCCTTACAATGAGTTGTGTGCTATTGAATGTACCCAAACACACCTTACGGCAAACAGAGTAAACCTTATCACTAAGGTGACAAGGGGCGATGCATGATGATATTTTGTCAATATAAAAAGGATTAGAAATTGTTTCTCCTTTTGCCTCAAGTTTTTTGTTTAAACAGAAGAGAGATCCATAGTAAGTTGATTCAAACACACACTAAAATTACAATGCTATAAAAAATAAATTTTACGATAGGGTAGCAAAATCTTCATTGTGAGATGTCATACGGTGGCACAATGGTTTGGAGGTGCAGTGGCAACTGCAGAGTTGTGGAGATGTGCAACAGTTGTTGTAGATGCCGCACCATAAAGCAATTGTAGGTGATCCATGATCGGTATATGTGTTTGAATCTTTTGGTCATAAGCAAATGAGGATAGACTTGCTAACTTACTCCATCATGTTTTTTGGTAGGAATAAATTAACATTATATATTATGTACAATTAGGATTATATATTATGGTTTAGATGCATCGTTTAGGGGTAATCCTAGTTAAATGAGCTCCCCTTCTATATGCAAAGGGAGGGATAAGTCGGAAACCACTTGACGACCTAATTACATCCATCCTTATCCAAAGTATGTTATTGATGATGACAAGTTATGGCAATTAGGTAAACTTTTTGTAGTCTAAAAAAAACAACCTTGTCAAGTAGGTATAAACCTTCAAGGTGCTTCACCCTTGATGGCTTAGACAAAAATCTTAAGTTGAAGAACAAATTATATGCTTAAATAAAGAAAAATAAGAATAAGGAACATTCAAACAGGGAATAACTTACCGATAGAATTTATCATGCTTAACATACCGACATGATTAAAAACAGTTTTGCGATTCTAGAAACATCTAAAGATTTTATTTAATTATAGATTAAACTACAGCAAGAGTCATTTAAGTTATTTAATTGCAATTAATTGGTCCTTTAAGTGTTTTTCGTATCACTTAGGTTCTTAAGTTATTTAATTGTAACAAGTTGTTCCTTTAAGTTATTTAGCCGTAACAATTTGGAGGATTTTAGATCTTAAAAATGTAAGTTATTTGGGGCCTAAAAGTTTCAGTTAAATAACCCAAAGGACCTAAATGTTACAAAAAATACTTAAAGGAATAGCTTGTTACAATTAATTAACTTAAAAGACCTAAATGGTACGAAAAAAACTTAAAAATCAATTTATTACAATTAAATAACTTTAAAAACACCTGACCAAAAAAAAAAACTTAAAAAACATTCAACAAAAAATATAGGGTTAATAGGTCTTTACCCCCTGTAATATATGTCATTTTTGGTTTGCCCCTGTAAAAAAATTGTTTTGATTTAACCCCCTAATAGGCCAAACAAAAACCAATTTTTTTTTTCAAGAAATTTTCGTTTTTGTTTGGCCTATTAGGGGAGTAAATCAAAACAAAAATATTTTACAGGGGTAAATCAAAAAAAAATTACAGGGGAAAAGCCAGAAATGACCTATATTACAGGGGTAAAGACCTATTAACCCAAAAATATATTATTCACAAAAAAAAAAAAACTAAAAAAACCTCCTATGTATTTTAGCATTAATTATATAATACAGAGTTTTATATGCTCACTATGATTGGAGACGGTGTTTCTAGGTAGCATTGTAAATTGAAAGTCTAAGGAGTTTCTCTTACCGTCATGTAATTGAGCGGTATATAGACCCCTTTAAACGTCTAAAATAGGGTTTATATTTGATTTTATAAGAATTTTAAAAGGCGTAAACATTTTCCACTTTTAAGACGTTCTAACAAAATTTCTTTTTTGACCAAAAAAAAAAGTTCTTTTACATCATTCTGCTTTCAAATAGTTTTTTTCCCCCTAAAAAAAGTTTGTTTTTTCTCTCCTTATAAAAAATTGTTTTTCTTTTTCTTAAAATCCTAATTTAAGTTTAGGCGTTACACATGTGCTATAAATAGCTTTATGCTATCTAAGTCAAGTCAAATTTTATCAAGTACCCATAAATTATTTAAAGGTTAATAATAATGATCTGCCTTCAATCTCCGTTTTGCCATCTCATTTTTTCCTATTAAGAACATACTCTATCAACCATATCATCAAAGTAACCGTTTGTTTCCGCAACAACACAACTCACGAACATGCGTTGAACTGATGCTACTAAGTGGACATTTGATATTAAGGTGAATCTATGACTTAAGATAAGCTACAAAGTGTAGCTTTTAAAAAAAAAAACCAAGTTGGATCTTCGTGATTGTGATGCACCCATCATAATACTAAACATTGATTAATTGGAGCTTCAAAAAAATTATGTTGGTTTTGCTCTAGGATGCGAGAAACATAAAAGAAGGTGTTCCAAACACTATCATAAAATAAAAGTCTTGTTAACGAGTGTACCCGAAATATTCTTTAAGGATTCTAAAAGAAAAAATTATTACATACAAGAGTCAAATATTATAATTTTCAATGCATTGATTATGTGGTGGTCGGAGTTTGAACCCCGGACCTTGCATATATTATACATTGTCCCTACCAACTGAGCTAAACTCACGAGGATAAAATTACACAAATTTATAAAAATATTTAAAGGTCTCATTAACATTTCCTTTAAAATAATATACTGCACCAAAAAATAAGTTAAGTCGCGTTCAAAATTAAGTTGGACAAGCTTTCAATGCTTCTGTTATTTTATAGCTGTTGAGCTCTTTTTTTTGGAGAAAAGTTTCTGTAGTGTTGATATATACATAAGATGAAATTTTATCTAATAAAAGTTATGTTCCCACGTCATGTATCCAAAAATAAATACACACACGTAAGCCAACAAAATGTTGTTTAGTCCAATATCTAATATGTTCTGTACTTTCCAGTTTAAGACATTTTTGGTTTTCCATAAATTGGTGTTGTGCTCCCTCGATTCTTCATTCACTACTATATTCTTTGATATAATCGATTTCTTATCTTTATCCTCACATATTCATTCATTGTTAAACATGGGCTATAGGAATGGAAATCTTGATGTGGTTATGAATGTAAACGATGATGCTACCAAAAAATGTGACGACACAAGCATTGATGATCATGTTCCTCTTTTGCAAAAGGTGATTTTGTTTATCTTTCAATAAATTAATTGTTGTTTATTGTTAATTAATTAGATCTTCTGACTAAAACATTGATGTGTTGCGTTGATTGTTGAGTATAGTTGGTAGCAGAAGTGGTGGGAACATTCTTCTTGATATTTGCTGGATGTGGTTCTGTGATGGTGAACCTTAACAATGATAATGTGGTGACACTTCCTGGAATTGCAATTGTTTGGGGACTTGTTGTTATGGTATTAGTTTATTCTATTGGTCATATCTCTGGTGCCCATTTCAATCCCGCTGTCACCATTGCTCACACTACCACCGGAAGGTTTCCATTGAAGCAGGTAAATTACAAAACACAAGCACTATAATTCATATTAAGATAAACATAATTTTCTCTCTTAAGTTATTTGATTGGAGGTGGTTGAAACGGCAGAGGTACCTGCAAAAGACACATCGGCGCTCAAGTCAGTATGAGCACTAGGAGTTTAAAGTTTTGGGGTTAGAAGAACGTACCTAGGAGGACACGAGAAGTCCTCTTATATAAATGCTTAGAGTAATAGTTGGAGAGCTGTTGGTCGACAGTTACAGATGGCGGTGTTTGTAACCTTCTAACATTGCACCTTTATTGCACGCGAGGAGGCGTTACAGACTTAGGAGAGATGAACGTTTGCTCGATGTAGTAACAAAATGGGTGGTGTGAAGAATATGGACCAAAGCAAGTTTCAACCTATGTGAAGAAGAAGGAAATAGTTGGTAGGCCGTTATTTGGGCCTATGTTCGAAGCATTAGATGGCGATGACAACCATTTGTGCGGTCTAGAATATTATTAATTTTTATTCAATTTTTTTTGTAGGTACCAGCTTATATAATTGCTCAGGTCGTTGGCTCAACACTTGCAAGTGGAGCTCTCAAACTTATATTCAGTGGCAAGGAAAATCAATTTGCAGGAACACTTCCAGCTGGTTCTGACCTTCAAGCTTTTGTGGTTGAATTTATCATCACTTTCTACCTTATGTTCGTCATTTCTGGAGTTGCCACTGATAATAGAGCGGTAATCTTTTTAAAAAAAGAATGCTTGGTTGATAATATTAATTGATAATTATATTTCTATTGATTATTTTGATTAAGATAAAGTTGTGACTCAAGTTAATTGACTATTTCTTTCAACAACAATAAAAAGTTCATTGACTAGATGTATAAACATATTTATAATGTTAAAATCACTTCAATAAATGTTAACTTTAAATCAGTCCTGAGGCCCATTCTATAATTAATTATTGAAATATCATTTAACTTTTGTCTAATAGTATTTGTTTATTCATTTTATTTATTGCTTCAGATTGGTGAATTGGCTGGACTTGCAGTTGGATCTACAGTCATGCTAAATGTGTTGTTTGCGGGGTATAGATCTCAAAACCTTACCAAATATTATATCATAAAATGCATGCTTTGCACCAAGAGTATACATTTTTATTTAATAGAGTTAATATGTTACATGTTTTAGTGAGAAAGGTTAAAATTAAATCTTACTTTTGAGTGAAAATATATTTGACAGACCCATCACAGGAGCATCAATGAATCCAGCAAGAAGCTTAGGGCCTGCTATTGTGCACCATCAATATAGAGGAATATGGATATATATTGTGTCACCAATTCTTGGAGCTTTGGCTGGTACATGGGCATACACTTTCCTCAGAATCACTAACAAGCCAGTACGTGAGCTCACCAAGAGTTCTTCATTCCTCAAAGGTTCAGGAAGCAAGGGAGCTGAGTGATTATAAATGAAAGCAAATTCAATTTTTTTTTTTAAATATCACCTTGTATTGGGGTCCAAGTGTACAAGATAGAATCACTAATTTAGTGTGACAAATGACCCTGTTGTACAACTAAAGGAAATACCAATTACAGTTCCTTCTTATTTTTGTCTCAACCGTGATATTTGTTTTCAATTAAAGTGTAGTTGTTATGTAACACAAACACGGACATTGCCATGTTGACATCGATAATGATTTAAGAAAGTGTTTGAGTTGTATCATTGCCGGACACCAATGTCCATCTAATACTGAGACACGTCTTGAAGAGTGTTCGTCCTTCATAGGATGTTATATTAAAATTTAAATTTGCCATCTTATAAAACGAAAAGTGAAATGAGTCAATTGTTTTGAGACAATTTTTTTTTCACAAATGAATCATTTATTATGAGACGGATAGAATACGATATAAACACATGAAGATCCCTTGAAACAATATCATGAATGAAAAGAAAAGAGAAAAGGGGATTGGTTAGAAATGGCATAAGATTAATCAAACCTGGAGAATCCGGGATTATACGTTTTTGGGGGGGGG
>Ga0315914_1000602_pt1 | contig 47301 bp, 20 predicted proteins | sample MpolenodulesMG_FD_203920 | JGI IMG/M metagenome (GOLD analysis project Ga0315914, IMG submission 203920) | Medicago polymorpha root nodule microbial communities from Los Angeles, California, United States - elongated nodules | ecosystem: Host-associated > Plants > Roots > Nodule | place: USA...
ATTAAAGAAAAAAATGAACATTTAAGAAGAAAGGTAAAGGTAGTATACTTGAAATTTCTTACATTATTCTCTACATCTTTGGTAATTTTATATCTCTTAATCTCATTGTTCTTTAAAAAATAACAAAATTATCAAGAGAGATAGAGAGCGGTATTAAATAAAATGATGTAGAGAATATGAGAAAAGACGATCCAATTCTAATTGGATCCTCTCGTTCCATTTTTCTCCAATTCTCTCTAAATCTTACTCTTTTTTCATTATAAAATGATTTTATTTAGTAATTTTACAAAATTAATAGAGAGTTGAAAGTAAGATGAAGAGAAAAATAAAAAGGAAGGATCCAAATTCCATCCCCAATTTAGTAAAATGAAGTAAAAAGATCTCATATTTATTTGAGTGGTTAGAGAGAGAAGGAGGGAGGGGCATGCACTAAAAGGCAAATATTTACCGTGGACAAGAAACAAGTAAACAAACAAAAATATATGAAAATGGGTCCCATGTGAGATAAGTGAAGTAGTGGGTGAGAATGAATGAAGAGTTAGTGTCAACCCCACATTGGCTTTGAACTTGTGGCTACCAAGTAACATCATAGTTGACAACACAACACAACATTCAACAAACAATACTCTCTCTCCTCTCTCATATTCATTTATTATTATTATTATTTGTGTTTGTGTCTCTCCAAAGCTTTCTCCCTTCTCAAAAATCAAAAGAAAAAAAACCCTTCAACCCAAACCAAAAGGTCCCCCCAAACTCCTTCAAAATCCTATAACTTTCCATCATCAACCACCTCCATCTTCATCAAACTTCATCACAACCCAACATCATTTTTTTATAAAAAACAAACCCACATGGATTTGGTGAATATCTGTCTTTTTTTTTTTTTTTGTTTCTTATCTATTTTTTATTATTATTTTAAAGTAGATAATTCAGGTGGTTTTTTTTCTTGTTTTGTATCTGACTTTTCAACTATGTTTCTATTTTTTTGATTGAAAATGAAGCAATGAAAGTTAAGAGAGTTCAATTATGCGAACGCTTTGTGATGCTTGTGAGAGCGCTGCCGCTATAGTTTTCTGTGCTGCTGATGAGGCTGCACTCTGTCGTGCTTGTGATGAGAAGGTAGCTTATCTTTAAAGTTTAATCTTTGATTTGATTTCTTATAATTACTATTCAATTTCATGTTAATCATTGACCATGATTTTTTTATTTTTTTTAATAATTGGATCTTTTTTGTAAGTGTAATGTTTCATTGTTAATGTCGCAATATTGAAATTTAGAATCTTGCTTAATTTGGAGAAGTCCATTTATGTGGGAATAGGTTAAAGATTGGACCACTTGCAATTTAGTTTCATAATTCATAAATATAATTCGATTTGATTTGATATTTTTTGTGGACTTGTGTAAATTCGAAATCTAAGGTGTCCGCTTAGCTGTAAGAGTTTGACCTTATAAGCTAAAATTGTCATTATTGAATAATTTCTCCATGTCGAAATTGATTTAAAAAAAATCTAAGTTTGTTTTAAGTTTAATCTGGTATTTGAATTTGATTGATTTTCCTGGTCAATGTCTTTCAACTAATGGTTCAAAGTCTGTAACTTTTGGAAATTGCAGGTTCATATGTGCAATAAGTTAGCTAGTAGACATGTTAGGGTTGGTCTTGCAAGTCCGAGTGACGTGCCGCGGTGCGACATATGTGAGAATGCACCTGGTAAGAAGTTTCTTCTTTTGATCCTTGTAGTGTTGTTCTTCTGATGTTTTTCGTTGCTTATGAATTTGTTTTTCTCAATCTCGTTGCAGCTTTCTTCTTTTGCGAAACAGATGGAAGTTCCCTTTGTTTGCAATGTGATATGATAGTTCATGTTGGTGGTAAAAGAACGCATGGAAGATACCTTCTCTTTAGGCAAAGAGTTGAGGTGTGTCTATCCTTTATCCAAAATGAATTAGTCTTGAATTGATTATAGTAATTTTAATCCTTGAATTTGTGAGGCAGTCACTACAGTCCCTCAATGTATCAAAATTATTATAAAAGTATACCTGAATGTGTCTTTTATTAGTCAGTTCGGTCCGTGTATGCTTATTTGATTAGTCAGTTTGGTCCTCAGATGTATCTTTTACTAGTCACTCTCGGAGTTGTTTTTGAAATTTTGATACGTTCAGGGATTATAGTGACATCGTTTCACAGTTTCATCGTGTACTCTCTTGAATTTTTCTTCTTCATACCTTCAAATGTATGTATAATACCTCTTTGTTTCATAGTTTCCAGGCGATAAACCTAGTAATGCAGACAACCCGGCTTCACAACCTCTAGATCCAGGTGATATTAAAAGAGGACAAAGTCCACTTCCTAAACAAAAAATGGGAGAGAAGCAACAAAATCATAGGATGCCTCCGGTTCCAACTTCAGAACCTAATGCTGATGGGAATTCTAAGATGGAAAATAAATTGATTGATTTGAACATGAAGCCTAACAACAGAATACATGAACATGCATCAAATAATCAGGTTAGAGTTCATGGGACGTAAACTTTGTTCTGCTGGTTATAAATTTCTGCTGTGATAAATGCGTGTGTTTAACATAAATTAGATACCGCAAAATATACTGGTACACATTAATCACGCTAAATATGAATAATTTCTAGTTAGTGGTGCTAGATTCATCTCTAATGCATTAAATATAATGAACTTGTTTGTATAGCTAATGTAGTTATGATTGGGATATAGGACTGATATTGCAAAGTGATGTGATTGTTGAATTTATAATTATCTACAAATAAAACTTGTCGCGTTTGAACTTGAATTCATTCTTCCAAAATTTGAGCTTGTCCAATGAATGAGCAATCATCCTTGATGGATCCAGTTCCACTATTTCATCTCATCTTGTGAAATCAAATGATCAGCTTTACTTAAAGGGACATCAACAATAAAACTTGAGATGAATCCTCTCTGCTGATGCATTCTACAGAAATTAACATTGCAAGGCCAATATCCATGTGTTTATGATTGTGGTTTGAAATATTACCTTAAAAAGTTTCTATGTAAAATATATCTTGAACTTTTGCGGATTGGTTCCTTATTATTTTGTTATTTTTTCGAACTACAAACCATTCATCTTTCTGTCTTCAATGCAATCATCCAATGACAGGATTAAGTAGAACCTTTTAAGTGTATGTTTGATTTACCGTTACACGTTCCAAAGCACGTGTGATTGACATGCATTGATTGATATATATATATATATATATATATATATGTGCATCTCATGAATGTTTTTTGTTTATCTTGGCAGCCATAGATCATGCTACAAGGCAGTGCAATTCCGACAGGATCTTACATCAGAAATCTACCATAGATCGTGCTACAAAGCAATGCGAGTCTAAAGAATTTGTTCTCTCATGTAGGAATTTAGTTTTTTAGTTCAACACATAGAATCTGTACTGCAAAGCATTGTTTATTATACACCTCTGACCCCCTTTTCAATGAATAGTGTGTTGAAATTTGTTTTTGGTTTCAGTTTTGTATGTGACATTTGTGCTCTCCCATGACATAGAGGATAATACTTTTTTTTCAAAAAATAAAAATAGAAAATATGCCAAACCACATTTGATGGCAGAAATCAAAGGACCGCTGCCTTGTTTCTGTCGTTGTTTGTGAATTATTGAGCATCTATCTATCAATTTCTAAAAGACACCATGCATGATTTAACAACCATGATGAAGACTTGCACGGCTATAATGTTTCTTTCTTCAGTGTTTTACGTTTCCTCCAATAGAGATCATCTTATTCGAGATGGGTCATACACTAAATGTGAATACTTTTTCCGGAACATGGACATGGTTTGCTAGGTTGTGAGAGTGCCACTCCTTATGTTAGACTTAACCCCGGTTGGTTCATGGCTATAATATGTTTTATAAACATATTTAGTTATAATAGTTTGAGTTTAATTTTCATATCCTGCCAGTGTAAAAAAATTACATCACCAACAAATTACAACAATTTATATGCAGGAATTTAAAAGTAATTATGATTAAAGTAATTTATGATCACTATATATGAATTTAGTACATGGTTTATATTGATTCTCAAATGATTTCTAAGAGTTAACCCTTCGTGAAAAATAAAGTCAAATTTTGATAATCATTTACTCCTTCTATTTCTAAGAATATGCCACACTTGATCACTTCACACACACCAATATACAACTTTGACGATTAATATTTTTAATACAATAAAAAATTATAAAAAGTTTATATGTTGTAAATATTCATTGAAACAAATTAAACATCTTTGATACAAATCAGAGTAAGTTATGCGATTTATGTGAATAGTACATATGATCAAACTGCGACATGAATTTATGACGGAAGGAAGTACCTTTCTAATGCTTTGATATATTCCTTCAAAAGAGTCAAAGTCTTTAGGTATTGTATAAGACCATCTCCATTGGAGGGTCTTAACTATTTAGGTACACCCAATGGGGAGAATCTTTTTCGGGGTCTTACTTAAGACCCGGGATCTTACTTAAGACCCCCACTTTTAAGCGGGACCCGCTCTCTTTTAATATTAAAAAATTGAAATATAATGATATAAAATTATTGATAGTTTATTAGTGAGTCCCATTTAAGAATTATGTGTGAGATCTGAGTTGGAGTGATTGCGTGCTTATTAGGTACTACTATTAAAAAATTATAAATAAGTGATATGTACACGTGGAATCCATTTAAGAACCCAAAAATGGATGTCTCCGTTGTGGATGCTTTAAGGAGCCAATTCATCGACTATCAGCATTTCTTTCACTTTTCAACACCTTAATGCTTGGATATTTTAAAATTACTGAAAAATTTCAAAGTGAAAATTTCAAAAGTATTGTAAGAGGAAATCTTAAAATTATAATAAATCACGTATAATTAATTCAAATAAAATGTAAGCTGCTAGAGTTGGAAGGGAAAAAAAAAACAGCCGACATGCATTTTTGCTGTTGGAAGAAGAAATTGTCAAATTATTATATACTACACCGATTGAGATTGATAATGATATTAGGCTTCATTTGTTGTGTAAATTCAATGCATGTTTCTCTTTGTGGTATAATTGAGGTTTGCGTGGTCTCCCTCCAGGAATTACTTTCTGAAGACTCCAAGTGGCTTTCTTGTTGCAATTGAGGTTGCGGATTACATTAATCAACTTTTTCTTTTCCATAGATTTTCTTCCCTTGAAATCCAACTATTTTAAATTTAAACATCTTTTATATATTATTATTTCGTGAAAAACCTTTAATTTGGTTTATTTATCACTTACTCTTGAGGAAGATCAAATGCATCAATATTAAATCTCTTTTATATATTATTATTTCGTGAAAAACCTTAATATTGCTGCATTTGCAAAACATTCGAACTCAGGACATATTAAACTGAAAAAGAGACGATGTCATCTCATACAATGTAAGTGCTTTTGGATAAACATAAACGAATTTGCTACTATATCTATGTCACTTTACACCATGATTTCTTTATTTTTAAAAAAAATTATAAGAATGATTTCATTATTTTTATTTAATCATTTTTATATAATTAAATTTATGCTTGCTACTTTGTATACATACCAAAATAAAAATGAAAAGAGCTTTAGTAATATACAAAGTTAAAGCTGCTTGATAATTTGTATTTTCTATGTTTTTTAGAAGAAGAAAAATGGGAAAAGGGAAACCATTTTATTAGTAAAGGTGGCAATAATATCTATTTTACAAATGTTTTAGGTGTGATTTGAACCATGACCCTCAACGTTACTAAGTCAAGCTTTTACTACCGAGTTTACACCATTTTTGTATAATAAAGTCACTTTTAACCTAAAAATTGTTTGCTAATTTTTCAATATTAAAACTCCCATCAACAAAAGAATTTTTTTTTCCTCAAAAAAAAAAGTTTTTTTTTTTTGAAAATAAAAATTATTGAGTGAATCATCAACTTCGTCCCTGAATTTACACGAATCAACCAAATTCGTCCCCTAATTTAACGAAATATAAAAATAGTTCCTGAATTTGTAAATGTCAATCAATTTAGTCCCTCCGTCCAATTGGAGTGTTTACGGTGCTGACGTGGCTGTTAACCTCTCACATGTCAGATGTCACATAAGCAAGGACTAATTTGGCCGATAATGACCAAAATTTCCAAAGACGAAATTGATTGATTTGCAGAAAATGTTCTTTCCTCCCCAACGGCTCTTTCTTTCTTTCCCAACGGCTCTTTCTTCCCCAAATATATCAAATTGGAACCCTAATTTTACAATCTTTAATCTACACTCCAAAATCCCCAAAATTTCTTCCACTAATTAGTGCTAACGTTCTTCCCCAATTCAAAAAACTCCAAACCCTAATTTTTTTTTATTGAATCCGAGAATCCCCAAAATTTCTTCAAGCAAAACTGTTCAAATTGAATCTCAAATGATGGGGGTAGGCATATGGGCAAAAACAGTTATCAAAGTCAAGCTTCATCTTCAAGCTCCATGTTTAATGGCGATGTGAGAGTGCTTGAATGTTGATTGTATAGGAAGTGAGCTTAGGTTAATTAAGTTTTTTATGGTCATAATTTGCTTTTTGAGTTTTTTTAACATGTTACTGTATTGTTCTAGGTGTGTGTAGAGTTGTAATGAAAAGAGGTTGAAAATGAAAGAAATGTAGCCTTTCTCTAATAATATTACCATCATATTAGCCCTTGAATTATTTGTCTAACTATCACATCGGTCCCTACATTATATTAAAAAACCATCAAATAAGTCCTTGAATTATATAAACAGAAATCAATTTGATCCTTAAGTAGCCTCTACAATGTCCCACAAACATAACTCATCAACATCCATTTTTTTTCAAACACAGAATTCACCACGAACATATTGCAGCCTCTGATACTCATCTCGCTCTAAACCACCACCGTGAAGCAGGATTAGCGTGATATTGTCTTCCATCCTACAGACTTTGGCAACTGAAAACCCTAAAATGAATAATCTAAACAACTGTCTCAAATACACAACACTCACAAACAAACAACAAAGCAAGCATAAAATGAAGTTTAAAGTTGAAAACGAAATGATACAAACTGAAAATGAAAATAAAAAAAAAATGGACAAAAAATGGGTGAAAACGAATAGAGAAAAATAAAAAGAAGATGAACAACGTTACCTTAACCACATACAAATTCTTCCTTTAAAAATCCAACGTTGATCGCCGGAGATGATGATGATTTTGGAGAGGTGAAGATGGTGAAGGTTTTAGCGGGAAGGAGAAAGATCAGAGACGTGTTTGATGTGAAAAGAGTGAAATCTGAGGGTGGAAGGTAAGGGTAAAAGAGGGGTAAAACCGGAAAAACAGAAAGAAAAAAAAATTGAAGTTGAAAAGTGAAAACTGAAATTTTCATCATTTCCATCAAATTGGTCCTTGTAGATGTGGCTTCCTTGTTGACACGTGTACACGACAACACAACATGTAACAGAGCATTTGGACGGAGGGACCATTTTGATGGACGTCTGACAAATTCAAGGACTATTTTGATATTTCGTTATGGGGAACGAATTTGGCCGATTCGTACAAATTAAAGGACGAAGTTGATGATTCACTCAAAAATTATTGTATAAAAATATCACTAATTACCAACTAAAGGAACAATACTATCAACACTCGTTCGAGATAGGAATAATGGCGAGAGGCATGAAAGATAAAAATAGAGAAATGATATTTGTACAACCATTTTGCAACAACTTTTTGACAACTTTCTCTCTCATACTCACATTATGTTTTTACTCTCTCTCTTCCATTTTCTCTCTCTCTCTCTCTATTATTTTTGACCAATAAAAATAGAGGAAATGAAAGTTGTCATGGAAGTTGTCACCAATGATTGTTCATATATCATTCCTCATAAAAATATCCTCAGAGGCATATACACCTAAGTAATAAAACCGTATAAAAAATTACATTGGTAAAAAAGAGTAGCATCCAAAATGCCTATTAGGAATAAACTGTTTGCACATGAAAAATTATTGAGCTACATCTGTATAGATTAGGATGGAGGTTATGTGAGCTCAAAGCTACAAATTTGAGAATGTAAGCCAGATTCTATAAACAATTGAGAGCCAGTCTTTTTTTTAACAAACATAAATAAAAAATATTTAGGCACGCATTCATAAATAGAAAAAATAAAATAAAAAAGAAATAAATAAGTCGCATCATTTTTTATTATTTTTTATTTTATTTTTTACTTTTTCTTATCTGTGTGTTGCCCAAATATTTTTTATTTGTATATGTGACCAAGGAAGATGATTACAAACATAAATAAAAAATATTTAGGCACACATTCATAAATAGAAAAAATAAAATAAAAAAGAAATAAATAAGCTGCATCATTTTTTATTATTTTATCTTTTACTTTTTCTTATCTATGTGTGTTGCCCAAATATTTTTTATTTGTATATATGACCAAGGAAGAATTACTCAATTGTTGAATCTATATTCTACATCATTTGTGTGATTTTTTATTAGTGACTACCTCAAGTACTACTCAGCAGTAGAGATCTAGATTGAAGAAGGAATCATTGTTTTGCATCAACCTATAGAGCTTTGAACTAATGAAGTTTATAAAATTGCAAATTTTGATAACTTTGGTCTTAATTGAAATCCTTGATAAACATTTGCCTCCTAAACAATGACCTTCCAAGGAATACAAAGTTCTAAGCATATAGCTATACCAACCAACATTTGTTTGTCATAGAAAGAGAGATTGTATTTGTGCATAAGATGATATGAAATGTACAACCAAAACCTGTCTAAAATTTGAAATCAATAGTTGAATATTAAGCATATGTGAAGCCAAATTTCGACATATTATGCATACAGGCTTTAGATCTTAGAAATGATCATATTGTACAATATACATACATCTGAATATATGCAGTATTGCCCTGTTTGCAACTCATAAACTTAGCAGCATCCATAACAATCTCAGTGACTAAGAGATTCCAACCACGTAAACCATAGATAAATAAATTTACTAAGTTATCTAATCAACAAAGTTGAAATTGCTTAGCTTGGCTACATATACTGAGATTTTGGCACTATAAGCAAGTGATTGAAAAATCTATATTTTAAGGTGAGAATTAGACAATACTTAGATGACTTTCCGTGTTCTACACAAAAGAACAAGACACAATTTCAAGAACTTTTCCTTGTGTACCATGTCCTGATACTAATATACAAAAATATGGAAATAAATAGTAGTGGTCAAAATACAAAAGAGTTTTGAACCTAATGAAATGCAAAATACATATTATACGTTTTGCTCCCATATCCTCTTTGTAGTAAAGCCAAATCATCGAAGCAAACTTGATCTGAGTACTTCAAGAGGGAAAGTTTTCTCTGAAACTCAAACAGATGTAACTTACATCAATACAAATCAGTTTATAATAGAAAGACAAATGCTTCATGGACAAATCAGTTTAGGTGATGATGATCCATAAAAGTGAACACTGATGTCCCAACTAAACAAAGCTTTAGTTGCAATAACAATAATATCACACAATAGAAAATCTCAAGTTAATTTGCAACAGAGAAATGCTAATGTGCACGACATAGGTGTCATGCAAATCTTATGAACGACTCAGAAATGGAACGTGGATACAGTCTTAACTTCTATTTTTTCCAAAATGCCTAGTTTAACCATTTTTTTTTTAATAGAAACGCAGTGGATACTGTTGTTGCCTCCACCTCCAACGGTGGTGGATGTGCCGTCTCCTGTCGTTTTGGAGGCATGCCACTCCGAGGCCAATCATATCAGAAACACTCTCTGTCTTCCGGCCTCATTTTTCGATAGAATTGATACCTCGCCAATTCACTGTCTATAAATCGAAGAGGTTCCCAGACGTAACTGGCAGATTGCTACTTATATTTCAATAATAATCAAGAGGAATTTCAGTTATGTTTTTTTGCTTCTCTGCTCTTGTGATTGAGAATTCTAATCAGTTAACACCTCTTGGTAAGCATGAAAATAACTACATCAGAGAAAATTTAGAATTTTCAAGGGCATGGTATATATTATGTAATTCCACCACAATATAATTGGAATGTGGTGACATGCAGCTAAAAACAAGATTCAGTTCAGTCCCTAATTAGCATAGATTAAACCCAATGTTAGCCGTCTTAAATTTGATGAAGAAGTAAGACAGAGAGAATGGATTGAGGGAGAGAGTTCAAACCTTATATATAGTAAGGAGATACAGTTCAATCAAATTTCAGTTGGCACATTGCAGAGGCCCTTGGCACATCAGATAATAACTTGAGAATGAGATACTTCTTTTTTAGGTCCAAGGAAATATTAGCTATAATCAATGTCTTTAAAACATGTCCTTTTTGCAAAACATACTCAACAAATGAAACCTCATCTGGAAATCCTTTAAATTCAATAAAGCTCAGGTGGGATACGAGACAATTGGGAACACTTGGCTGTGGAGAGCATGCTAAAATTGGCGACCGTTCCTGTACGCAACAAAGGGCTTGAATAAGATGCAATATTCATAATAATGAATTAATGATGTCATATATTCAGTGGCGTACTATTCAATAAGATGCAACTTCTAATTTTACAACAAAGTTATATAGTCCAAATTAAGCCTGGATTAAACAACAAACCTTGTCATTTTGAATTTTGAGAACTTGGAGCAAGGGACATTTCTGAATCAAGTGGATAAGAAAATTTGAGTTGAACCAGGGAAGAACGAGCTCAAGGCGAAGCAAATATCGAAATTCTTGAAAAAGCATCTCATGGGGTTCACCAAGCAGCCACTGTTTGTACACGATATCAAGTAGTAATTAGTACAAAACTATATCAATCTATATATAAATAAATCACGATTATTACAAATATAGTTGGTTAATAATTTATTATTAGTCAGTTACTAACTTACTCTCTATATAAATGATGACTGTAAACATAAAATAACTAAAGAAAAAACTTAACCTTGGTTGTTGAACGACTCAACATGAGATGTTTTGCCCCAGAGAGAGCGCCAAAGAGGTTGTGCAAAGGGACGATGGAACCAAGCGACGTGGGAAAGACATCAAGATATGCTTCCACCACGTTGGGCAAGCTGTACAAGCTGAGACCTTCGCCAAATGTGATTTGGGTAATGTTAAGGTATTGAAGATCCGGCGCATTTACTTCCAAGTATGCCCCAACATCATTCTCGATGGTGATTTTCAGTCTTTTCAAGGACGGCGGGGCATAAATTTTATCCAAGCTTTGGGCAGAAAAGCAAAGATCCAAAATTTCAATATTTGAGCAGCCATCAAGAAGTGCATTCACAAAAGACACTTCCACATAACCAATGTTGATCATCAACATCTTTAGTGATGGTAAACTAACAACCGTAGAGTGTTGGATGCTTACATGAACTGCACCAGAGAGACTGACGAACAAACAAGAAAATGTTATATTATATCACAATTCAGAAACCAAACAAATCAAATATACTAGTTTTTACTTTTGGACTTTCATGTGTTGTTTTGGTCTCCTAAAATTTGTTCATGTTCAAAACGGTCTATAGTTTGTGTGTAATATTCATTTCAATCCTTATGTAGCCATATTGAAATGGTCTAATATAAAATCAAATGTTCTACCTATTAAAATGACCAATTCCAACCGCCATAACCAAGGTAGTCAAGGTCTAGATTTTATGCAAGATCAGTAAGGGGAAGTAAAATTGTATATGTACGACTATACAAAACTCATAAATCTCAAATATATTATATATATGCATATCAATTCATATCTATGTTTCTTCACAAAAAAAAATTCATTTGTATGCATGTAAAATAGCATAAGTAAGACAAAAACACCTTAAATCACACTTGAAATACGTGTGTAAATTTAAAATCATAAGCATAGCTCACATTACAACATAGTTGCATAACAGTTATGTAATTCAGACTCATAAGTCTTAATAAAACCAAAACCAAAACTGTTTTCTCTAGTTCCACCACCACGACCATAATCGTAAAATCGTTTCAAAGATCCGTAGATTATATAAGTGTCCACCAAAATAAGATTTTGCGTATGCTCATAATCGTTGAGGGAAAGTATAATTGCAAAATCGAAAGATTTAACAATTCAAATCTAGATTTTTGACTGCCACCGTAACACCGACACCTCTGATTAAAGGTGTGTATGATATCCAATACACAATACTCACACATGTTACATTTAATTAATTTGTTTCCTCAAATTATCATCGGTGTAGATGTTGTATTTGTGTCTGGTGCTTTATTCCAAACAAATATTGAAGGACACAAAATTACAACTACAAAAAGCAAAAAAAAAAAAAGTTTTAATATCAAAATGTAGTATATAAAATGAAAGTGCGTGAGCTTGAGTGCATGCATGCCTGAGTGAAACTAGATTAGGGCATGAGAAGAGGGTTTGCGGTAGCTTGAAGTCGGGAGCATCTTCGTCGGAAAAGAGAGTAAGGTCGAGTTCATGAAGGTGGGGTCGTCCAATGGTAGCACGAACCCAAGTCTCCACCGAGTATTCACGAAACTTATCCTCAGAAAAGGAATGAGCATAGCTGAGACTCATCTTCCGAATGGCGCGGGGATTACATAGACACCGTTAACTAAAAGAGCAAAGTTCTTGAAACGTTCGGCTGGCTGGTCGACATATATACTCATGGGAGTCATCGGAGAAGTGAAGAACGGACAGATGCTGCCAGAGGTAGCGCCACCGGCTAGAAAGGCAGGCGGTGGAAACTGAGGTTTTTGTAGGAATGAATGAGAGGATGTGGTTCAAAACACCGTCGGGTAAGTGGCTGATTATGTCTTCGTTTTGTTCTTCACCCGTTACCGGTTTTCTCTGCGGGCGAAGAGAGCAAAGTTTCTCTCACAGACGGTACTCTGAAAGCATCGTTCCACTCGTTCTAGACATACTCTAAACTCCTAGTAAGAGAAAGAAGGAAAACAAGCTACTAGATTTAGTAGTATTTGTTAATGCCATTGAGAACTGTACTGGACACAAAATCAGTAGATTTAGATTTAGTACATTACCTCAAATGTCTCAATATATTAGTATTTTATATTTAATTAATCATAAATTTGTTAACCTTTTTTTATTTTATTTAAACATTTTAACTTATTATTTTTTACATAGTACATATTTAAACGTATTATTTTTGCTTTAAAATAAATTAAAATTAAAATAATTCTATTGATTTTATTAGCTCTTTACTCTATTATAAAATGTGGCTAGCTGCTTATTTAAAGATATTAATGATGGAAATATGAATTGAAATAGATTAACGAATCATACCAAAATTTCAAAAATATTTTTTTTAACAGAAAAAATGTTAAACTCAAATACAAAGATAAATCCACAGTAGGCCAAACTTATGCCTTGGTTTATTGTTGGACTAGAGCTTTGAGCTTAACTCAGTTGGTTGGAACAATGCATAAAATATGAAAGGTTCGGGGTTCAAATCCCGGCCACTACCAAAAAAAGAGCCTTGCAAAATCTCTTTGTATATATTATTTAATGATACAAACATTGTTATTGGGGAGGTTTTTTTAAATTGGTTATACCAATTCAAAAAATGATTGAATCGGTGTAAAAAGTGTCAACGATACTTAACTCCCGTTTAGGGATGACAATGGGTACCTTTGAGTAGAGTGCTATAGTGCCCATCCACATACCCGTGTTTTTAAAAAAAATTCATACGTTTGTGGGCAATAAATTTGGTGTTCGTCTTCATACTCTATGGATATCTAAATGTTTGTACCCATGCCCATTACCCACATAATTAAAATATAATATGAAATCTTTTAAATCAACATATATATATATATATATATATTACGCATCATATTATTCAATCAAATAAAAAATGTATATTACAATAAATATCAAAAACTTATGATTAATTATCTAATTTTAATATTTAATAAAATTATTGGTATACTCTTTATAATGTGCTACAAATACAATATTTTTGTAATTGTTGTGTGGCCTTTAGTTTTGTGAACTGTTTATCAAGCCCAAAAGGAAAGTAAGAGGATTAATCTCATTTTTTTTTAAAGTTTAATTGTGATGGATTGACAGTCTGAAACAACTTTACACATGCAACCAAACAAAATATTAAAATTATCACTTCAATTAATGTTTTTAATTTAAGTGACAATTATGAATGTTTTGATTAGTTGTGTGTACAAAGTTGTTTTGAATTGTCGACCTGTCATCATTAAACTCGTGTATATGAGACCGTGTGTGTATTAAGGTGATTGTATCTACATCCATACACGGCCATTTTTTTGGCTATTATTCATACTTCTTTCTGTGCCAATAAGACGAGTTTTTACCCTATCCGATGTGGATATTTTTTACATATATCCGTTAGATTTGAGTTTAATTGACATCCCTAAACTAGATTCACCATATTTACAATTACAACAGTATTTATTTATGGGAAATGCTAACCGGTACCCCCGGGGCATTGGTTAAGGATATGAAAAAGGAAGTTATATAGTAGTTAATGCATTGAAATTGTGTAATTAATTTATAATAAAGTCAAAAACAGTTTTCTTTTATGGTAATAATTCTCTTTTATGGTATGCTTAACCAGTGCCCCGGAGGCACCGGTTAGCAGGACCCTTTATTTATTTATTTAAGTGGATACTCAGTTTCAATTTTGAAGGGACCAAAAGAATTGGAAAATCAATTTTAGAAAAGAAAACCAAACAAGGACGAGAACATTTTTATCTTTAGTTCAAAAGTCAAAACTCCATTTATTAATTTTCAAGGTTGAACAGGTGGAAAAAATGAGACAGTGTTGGGTGATGATGATGTCGCCGTGTTTATTGGTGTTTCTATTCTTGTTCTCTACAGCGTCGGCAACACCTCTTTCGCTGCAACGTCGTTTGTCTGAATCTGCAAGATATCTGACTAAGGAAGAATTGTGGTTCCCCCAGACCCTCGATCACTACTCTCCCTATGTACTTATTTCTTTTCTCAATTAAATCAAATGCAATTCTCCAATTTTTCACAAAGGAACTTATTTGAGTTTGAAACAGAACTTATGAAAATAGCTTATGACATGTTCATAAAATGTTTTCAGCTTATTTTCATAAGTTTTCCAAGATTACTTATGAAAACAACTTATACGAAAATAATTTAACTTCATTTTATCATTTTTTATACAAATAGTTTATACATAAGCACTCATCGTGATAAAAGCTAATGACATAAGCTGCAAATTCAGTTGTTTATCCAGACAGGGTCTAAATATCACATTATGTGAAACTAAAGCATACATGCTGGTTGAAAATGAAACTTTTCAAAAAGTATGACATTGTGCAATAATTTGAGAAAAGAGGATTATTTTGATAGTCTTGTTTCTAAAATATCCTTTGTTAAGTTTTTCACAAGTGTAGAATCTTTTTATCTACTTTACTTATCAAATTTTAATTTGGTTGATTCTTCTTATTTGTATGCTTTATAAATTCACTGCAGGATCACCGCATATTCCAGCAGCGTTACTATGAGTTCCTTGACCATTTTCGGATTCCAGATGGACCGGTTTTTTTGGTGATCTGTGGTGAATATTCATGCGATGGGATTAAAAATGACTATATTGGTGTAAGTACTATTATTGGTTCAGTTTTGTATTAACATACGCTATAGCCTTTATGCTTTTTTTGCTCAATGTATATTTGTTGTCCTAATACATCTCGATTGAATTCTATAGATTATAGTGACCAATAAGATTGAAAATCTTTCTTTTAAATATATTGTGGCTTTTATGAAGCTAATATATGTCCATGTGCTTTAAACATCTATAGGTTCTGGCAAAGAAGTTTGGAGCAGCTGTGGTTTCTCTTGAGCATCGCTATTATGGGAAGAGTTCGCCATTTAGATCTCTGGCGACAAAAAATTTGAGATATCTTTCATCTAAACAGGCGCTCTTTGATTTGGCTGTTTTTCGCCAGAATTACCAGGCAAATTACCTTTCTGTTTGATGTCTGCTTGGCATAAATAAATGCAATGAAGTAGTAACTTAAGAATCTATTGGAAAATGAGATATCTTGTTCATGCATAAGTTATTTAAAATCAAATTATAGAATCCGTAAACTTATGATAAAAGCTTTCTGAAAAAGATTTCAGGATTTCGTTGACTGTGATTCAGGTTGAGATATAGGTTGAAATCAGGAACTAATTGTCAATTACACGTCCAGAAAAGAACAATGTTTATGTCAATTCAAATGAAATTAGATTTACATGATTTCTGTTTACATGTGATAAAAAAATTTCGGTTGCCCAATTTAATAAATTTCGTATGCTTAGTACTAGTTGCACTGCATTGCATGTACTAAATGAAAATATCTCGGTAGATCCAAAGCTGGCAGTATATTCTTGCAGGACTCTTTAAATGCAAAGCTTAATAGAACAAAAACCGACAATCCCTGGTTCGTATTTGGTGTTTCATATCCTGGAGCTCTCAGTGCATGGTTCCGTCTTAAGTTTCCGCATTTAACATGTGGAAGTCTTGCAAGTTCTGCAGTTGTTCTTGCGGTTTACAACTTCACAGAATTTGATCAGCAGGTGAAGATAGTGATTTCTCCTTCTTAGTCATACATTTTTGTGTGTCAAGATGGTGTATATTTTACAAATTTCACTATTTTCTAGTGTCAAAGTTTAGATTTCTATCTTTAACATGCAGATTGGTGAGTCAGCAGGTGTTGAATGTAAGGCAGCATTACAAGAAACCACTCGACTTATCGAACGAAAACTTGCAACCAATGGAAAGGCATTGAAGGCTTCTTTTAATGCAGCTGATGTATGCTTGTTTCTTTCTTACACCTTCTAGAGCATATTATAGTTTAGCCATATACAATTTCACGCTCCCGAGTCCCCACTAGATTTTATTCTACGATTCTCATGTTGGGAACTTCTTGTTTTGCAGCTTGAAATTGATGGTGACTTCTTGTATTTCTTGGCTGATGCTGCTGTTACAGCGGTAATTGATTTGACTCATGCTGCTTTTTTATTAATTCTTTCTTGCAATATCTTGTATTTAAACTTTACCATGTCTTCTTTGTGAATGTTTCAGTTTCAATACGGGAATCCTGATATATTATGCAAGCCTCTTGTTAAAGCGAAGAAGGACGGCGAGGATTTGGTGGTATGCTTTTCAATTTAGCTACTTCTGCCAAAACATTTCGAAATGGCTCAATCCTGAATGAACTTGTTTTGGATGTTCAAATTAAATTCACCTTTCATTTTTATTTTTCCTTGCTTAGTAATATTTTTCCTTTGTCATACAATATAGTCATGTAATTTTTTTTATCTTATTGTATAGTTCTAAGTTGGCACATATATAATTAACTATGCAGGATGCTTACGCCAAATTTATCAAAGAGTTTTACCTTGGAACTGAAGGTGAAAGTACACAAGATTATAACCAAAAGAACTTGAAGAACACTGCTATCACTGAAAACAGTTCTGGTAGACTCTGGTGGTTTCAAGTTTGTACTGAGGTTGCATACTTTCAGGTGGCTCCCTCAAATGACAGTATACGCTCCTCAAAAGTCGACACAAGGCAATATCCTTATTTCCATTGTTAATATACTTCTCTCTTGACAATATTCCTTTCCTCCTCTTTTGTATACATAGCATAAAAAAACTTTATTTTAATATTTCTAGTTTTCATGATCCTGTAAATATTTACGGAATGGTGCTCATAAATTGCAGATACCATTTGGACCTTTGCAAAAATGTCTTTGGAGAGGGCATATTTCCTGATGTTGATGCAACAAATATATATTATGGAGGCACAAAAATTGCTGGTTAGAAACTTGCAAAAATTGTTGTTTCTTTGTTTTCTTTTTTATTGTATCGAGTCTCACATCAACTAGAGATATGACCTAAGTAGTGCTTATAAGTTATAAGGCTTGAATAGTCCTTACATTACATTACAAAACCCACAAAATAAAACATATAAGGTTTAGAGTTGTATAAACTTTGTAGAACTCTGTCAGCGAACCCATGATAAACTCTTGTACCATCTTAGAATTGGGACTTCGGGCCTAAATCATCCTTTTTGTTAGGTAAGGATTGCCTAAGCTTTATAAGCTTTTTTTAAGGTCATATTTCTAACCTGTGTAACTTGGATTTTTTCGCAGTAGGCATATTTGGTTGGACACTACATATTTTACATTCTTCTATGATTTTATTATGAATACATACTTTTATATAATCTTGAAATTTGGCATCATTTCATGTATCCAAATTTAACTTGTGTATGGACAGGTTCCAAAATAGTATTCACAAATGGCTCACAGGATCCTTGGCGTCGTGCATCAAAACAAATTTCATCACCTAATAGTGAGTTAGAATTTACTTTAATCAAGTTAGACCATAGCATTCTTTATTCGTGTAATAATTTATGATGTTCTCATAAGATTTGCTGAATAATGTTTTATCACTATTATACTTTCAGTGCCTTCCTACACTATCACTTGTCATAATTGTGGCCATGGAACTGACATACGAGGATGCCCTCAAAGTCCCTTTAATATTGAAGGTATGTCTAATTATCATTATTGTCATCGCGGTATTTTTTAGGCTGCCAACCTTCAACGTGCAATTTATTGGGTTTAATTTATTACCTAGATTTCTTCTCCAAGGCATCAACAAATAAATCTCATGCTTATCAAAAAGAAGAAAAACATTTTTAATGATAATAATAATGAAAACATTAGAGGGAAAATAATCAAGCGGGTAGGCGTAGGATCAAGAGGTTAATGACTTTCGGCAAAGATTGAATCTATCGGGAGTATCCAAGTTCAAACGTTGTCTGTAACAATCATTCACCAGTCTTTACTTACCTGGATTATAGAGCTCTTTTCCCTGAGAATCAAAGAGTTAAGACAAAAAAACATTAAGGAAGAAAGTGACAAACAATATGTATGCGTTATTTTGCTATATCAATCAACATTCTAATTGTGAAATCTCTTTTTAGGCAATGAGAAGAACTGCACATCCCCTGATGCTGTTCACAAAGTTAGACAAAAGATCATAGAGCATATGGATTTATGGCTGTCTCAGTGTCGGGACACGGGCAGGACTTGTATATAAGATTTGTATGGGTTGCATGATGTACAACTAGAAGTTACTCTGGTTTCTAGTATTAATACTGAATTATTTTGTTGTGTTTTGAATAATCTTGTGCAAGTTGATCAAATGCAAGGCAAAACATATTTGTACAAAGTTATTCTATTTCGTGCAATCTCAAGATGATAGTGTACCAGTTATATATTTATATATAAGATTTGGGTGTCATTAGCCTATAGTGAAAATCTACCAAGAAAGTGGATGTCTACTAGTAGTGACTTTGGTCGTTTTTCCCTGGCCACTGGTGCATATCGAGTCATTAGTCCCCCGTCTTTGTTTCTTCAGTCTTGCTTAGATTGACATTTTATTTGCATGCATGAGCCATGTAATCCAGCCAAAGTGAACATTTTATAAAAAGGAGAAGGCATGCAAAGCTTGATCAAGAGAGCTCAAAGGGAGGAAATTGAAGAAGAGTTAATGACTAAAATTGATAAACCCAAGGTTGTATTCAAACAATAAAAACAATCGTTTGATGTTTTTTTTTTAAACAAAATCTTGACTGGTCGAGTGGCCAGGTTGAATAAAAAAACACAATTTCTAATAAATTGAGGGGAAAAACATGAACTTAAATATGTCCCCAACATTCACGAGTTTTCCATTTTAGTACCACTAACCCTGAAGGTGTCCATTCACTGCATTAAATTAGCTTGTAGCGAAAGAAAGATGTGAAATGATGAATGCGGTAGGATTTGACAAGTAAAAACATTGTGGGAAGAAATGGAAAAAGCTCAAACCATTCCAGCGTGAAAATAAGTACAAGAAAATTTGACAGAACAGGTATGTGCGATTGCACAAAAAGCTTTAAGTTCAGTTCATATTAATTGGATTTCATTCTTCTTGACCCAGTAATTGAACTGAAATGAGTTCTGAATCAACACAATAATACCAACCCGTTACTTTTAATCGGTACCGCTTGGATTAGTCGGACATCATGTTTAACCCAGACAAAGGAAAGTAAAAGAGAATCTTACAAAGTGAAATCATCTGGAAGTTAAGCATTAGGAATTTATTGTATTTGCATTGTGCAAAGACAATATCAGTTAATTACATGATTTATATGTACAATTTGTTACACAGCTGTACAAATTTACCATAGCCCATTGACACGATAATGATGGTGCCGATTGAACTATTCAGATTTTTTACAGTGAACGTACAAAGCCTGCTACTCCTTGTGAAGTTCCACAACCACGCTTCGCAAACCTTGGAATGATAGGCAGAAAGATTAGGTGTAGCCAAACTCCAAAAGCCCCTGAATCAAGACATATAATTCAAAGTCTCATCACCAGCAATAGATAGGTTAACATAAGTAAATAAACCTGATGTATAATCAAAGTCTAGCATGACAGAAGCTGGAAATATCAGGACAATAATGGTCTAGTACTGTGTGGTTGGTAAGAAATAAACTTGGATTTTTATGACTGTACCAATAACTAAGATTTAAGAAAAGAAAATTAAGGTTATCGCTTGCTATTTAATTTGAATAAAGTTGAAATTTACATTACAACACACAATATAAGAAAAATATACCATCATCATGACTGGAAGAGAGTTATTGTTGCAATATAACCATTCTTCATCACCTGCTAAAATCACAAAAGTATAGCTTAGGGTTACTCAAAGGCACCATAATAGACTGGACTATTAAATAAGCAGAGCACCATAAGCACAAAGAATGGGTTACCTCAAAAGCAATATTTTGATATCCATATACAAGAGTAGAACCAAATGGGTTACTGGCAGAACCTTGTGTCTGAATGGCAGCTCGCCCACAATCTCCAAGTATTTCCTACAAGAATCCATTACATGCTATATTATTATATGATAAAAAATTGTATTTATTATTATAAGAAACCTACATCAAAGTTACTCACGACTTTCTTCCTACAATTACTTCATTTTAAATAAGTACATACAGATTTTCTATAACTCAGTATCTTCCAAGATGAAACATCATTAAAAGGCAAGCATACAATTTGGAAGGGGTAAAAGCTACCTTCACTTGTTCCCACTTTGTGCTAGGTGTAATAACCCTCTGTTTGCTGTTATTTACATCCTGAAAAGATCCTCCGACAGCTGGAAAGGGGGAAAAGATTTTACCACTTTTCACAGCAAAAAATTATATAACTGTTACATTGAGACCAATCTAAATACAGCAATGCAAATAAAAGATTGCTCACCATCTGAGCAATAGATGACAAAGTTGCATTTCATGTAAGAATTAAAATCAGCATGGCCGGGGTAGTTAGTATGTAACACAAACTTCTTAATCTTGTGAGTCTGAAATAAAAAACATATAAGGGGGATCATTGATTGTCAATTGTATGCTTGTGTGTATAGATACAGAAGAATGTGGTAAGGTGCAAACCTGCCCATCAAATAAGATGTCTAGACCACGAGTAAAATAATTATAAAAGTAATCTCCACAGATAGTTGTCCGTGGCCGAAGATCAGAGGCAGAATGTATAACCATTTGATCTACCTGCAGAGTAATAACGTCAGAATCCACACAAAGGAAATACTCATTCAAGCAGCAATAATTAGCTTCAGATTTTCTTGCTTGTTAAAAAAATAAAAAAGCTTCAGATTTTCTTTAGATAATCTTTAAATTGATAATTTTTGTTTGGATCCATCTCAACTCCCAACTTGTCAGTAGGCTAAAACACAGCAGTCAGTTGGCTAGGTCCTCGTATGATCCATTAAATTATAAGGTGGAAGGCATTGGTTGGTATGTTGAAATTGAATTTTATATTTACTGGCAGACTCAAAAGTGTACACCAAAATCTCAATAGTGGAACTGTATAAATCATCAAAAATTCAATTTTCCCTGGTACATCAACAGTAAAGATGCATAAAGAATTCATTTTGTTTCTGTAGTGCATTAGTTGAAGTCCACAAGAATCCTACAAAATATCCATATTCCATTTTTAAGAACTAGTAATTTATGGTACCTGCTTTTGATGAATACCGCAGGGACGTCCTAGCTCAGTCCACACATCCTGCGTAAAACAGGAAGCATGTTAAACACCTCGTTTCAGATAAAGAATAAAAATGAAGTGGAAGGTGACAAGAGAAGAAGTGAAAGCACGAGAAAATAATCCGATAAAAGTATAACAATTGTGATTGAATGTTAAGCTCACCTGTGGGGATGCACCAAAAGGAATGTGTTGGGAGCCAACAGTGAAGTACAATTCTTCCCCCAGCTATATAACAGGGAAAGAACTGAATTAGACAATAAATAATAGCTACCTTGCCAAGACAAGCAGAAAGCTTATGCAGCCAACTAAAGGTGTCATACTAAATAAGCAAAAACACAAACAAACTTAGATTTTAGAGATTAACAAAACCAAACCTTAACGTGAACCTCTTCCATGTAAATGCTGCCAGTAGGTAATGGAGGAGCAGAAGCCTTATCCATTAAAGAGCCTACACCAACCTTCTTACCAGAGGAACTATCATATATAGAAACACGGCATGTAACTGGTGTTGTCCCATCTGGAAACTCCAATGGCAATTCCACTTTCATAATGAAAAGAAACAAAGTCAACGTATGAAAACTAGAAAACTTGAAACTTTTCAAATTAATTATGAAAAGAAACAAAGTCAACGTATGAAAACTAGAAAACTTGAAACTTTTCAAATTAATTATGATATACCTCCCCCATCATGACAGCAGTCTGTAAACTGACCCGGAATAGGAAATGCAAAGGAAAGCCCCTAAAGACCAAACCAAGAAAAAAATAAACCAGAATATTTTAATGTGGAATAGTAAAACCAAAATAAAGACCAATACTGATGCATTACCGGGTAAAACAGTGTGTAAATGCCTCTATCCTTATCGAAAATCCCTGGGTATGTGGGCCCAAACAGTGCATAAACGGCAACAAAAGTAGCTAGCGTTGTTGGTCCCCTAGAAGTTGAAAAGAATATCAATTAGGGGTTTCATAATAAGAGTTAGTTTGGATAAACTTATCAATAATCATTTGTAGAGAAAGAAATACTAACAGAATATTATAGTAACAATGAGTCTTTAAAAACAATACCCTTTCATAAAAGTTGAAATAAACTGCTACATTTTATTTTATTAAAAAAAACCATTATTTAACTTCTCCGCAGATGCCTACTTACAATGACTTTTTGGAAGTGAAGAACCAAAATATTAACTAGGAAGTGCATAAGTTAGAAGCAAATCCAACTGTGTGCAAGTATAGATTGTAGCAAAATTGTAGGTCCAGAAACTCACCCAATCAAAGAAGTAGAATAGCGCATTTGAAGCCGCTTTACATCAAATATTTCAATAAGGCGCAGTCTCTAAAATAGTATTGGAAAGTGTTGTCATGATAAAGTCATCTTGTTAAGTATAGAAACCAATAAAAAAACAAGCTCTCTGCGACAGCATAAAATGAATGAAAGCATAAGAACTGCTACATACAGCTGAGGTTGGAGCTTTAAATCTATAAGAGAGAGAATATTGGAAGTGTCGCACAATTTTTTGACTAAGCAATATCAGCTTAAAAAATACAAGTTCTCTAGCATGATATCATCTTTTCACAGGAAGGAACACAAATGTAAGAAAAGAAACAGACCTAGTGTCGAATAACCCCTCACTTTCAACTAATCCACTCCCAATGAAATTGGTGGAATAAAGTATTGCAAAATTCTAGACTATAATTACACACTCCCACAGTTTACATTTGCACGGGGATAGAAACACAAGATCCTTACACAGTTTTCCTTATTATTCTCTTACCAGGTTCCGCATCAAGTTTTTCCCAATACACTGTGTCACGTCCAAGGCTATTGGGTCAGCTGCATGGATAACGTGGGAAGCCCAATAACTGGTTTAAGATAGACTTTGATGCCATCTTAAGTTTCGGGCTTAACAGCCCACAAAATTGACTTGTAAGGTGATAATTACGAAAGCTTTGTAAGCTCTATTTAGGCCATATCTCTAACCGATGTGGGAGTTGTACTTTTCCCAATAGTTCTACATACATAGTTTTTGTTATGAAAATCCTGTATTGATAATAATTTGTGCAACCCCAACACTAAACTAAAGCGCCAATGATAGATCCCATAAATAAATTGTGACACTCTGATAATGGCCATTGAAACACTCATGCTTTCTATTAAAGATGCAATAATAAAATATTTCACTTAGACGTTTCAAACCATACCCTCCCCCTCCCCACCACACGCGCAAGAGCCTGAATAAGCATTTAAGTAAAAATCAATTGTTGGCATCATAAATAGGAAAAAAGAAAAACCTGAGACCACGGATCGAAACGAAGATGAAAACCATGATCAGGAAAGCTAATAACAATGTCCAACTTCAGGGGTTCCTGCAAATGCACAAAGCATAAAAAACCATTGTAAACATAAATAAACCTCTCACAAAGTAAAGATATAGAGCAGCAGAGGCCTCCAGAGTTATGAAACACGGACACAGCACTGACACGTCGACACCGGTAATAATTTGAGAAAATGAAATAATTCAGTGTAAACACGTGTTGGTGTCATGTCGGTGCTACAGAGCTCCAGACACAAAACCATGAATAAATCAGTTTCCACAGAATTAAAAAACTACAGTGTGGTGCAATAATTCCTACTTTTTGCGCTTCAATGCAATGAATTTCAGTATTTCACAAATCTATTACCTCTAGTTTCTAACATTATTTATGCAAATTCACATAAAACACTGACAACACAAACGACAATAAATTACGTCACAAACCTCATCAAAATACTTGACGTGCACCACATCATACAAATTGGGTTGCTGTTCAATCTGAGCAAATGCTTCACATATAGGCATCCCTAAACATGACAAAGAAAACAATAACCTCTTAAACACAGTACCAATTCTCAAACTCCAACAAGATTCCGAATAACACAAACTCATTTCGTCCGAAAAATCATCAAATAACCTGAACAAAGCTCCACAATACTTAACAACATTACATGACTATTAATAACTGATAATCTAATCGATCAAAAATCACAATCGGTTTGACCTAAATTTGTAAACGCGCTAGATTTAAAAAATGAAATCGAATTAATCGGAATTCGAAAAATGAAAAGGGAATGGAAATGATGAAGCGGAATTCGGAAATAGATCGGAGAATTATTCGATTGGGAATTAAGAGCGATGAATGTAATAATCGAATTGGTGAAATGAAGAGAGAATTACCTAGGGAGAAAGGACCGATTCCGAGACCGGGACGAAGATCAAGAACGATAGCGCCCATGGCTGTGCCTTCGCAACGCCGTCTGGGTCTCTGCAACATAGTCGGGGAAGTTGGAGGGTATTTTAGAGATTTCTGGGTTGGAATTCCGTTACTATCGGAGATGAGAGTACTTCAAGATGATGATGTGTTGAATTGAATGCTTATATGGGGTTGGTTCGTTCTATTGGTTTAGATTTAGATTGGAAATGATATTTGGTTTGGATCAAATTAAAAAACTAACTACAAGTTTTTCTTGTTGGACATCACATAACGCAAATGTTGCCCCCTCTTGCACGCCACCCAAACCCACATCAGCCTTATTTATTTGAAAGTTGTGCGGTATTTAAGGGTTCGTTTAATGGTCAGGATAGGATAGAAGCATGATATGATACAAAGCTGGATATAGATAAGATATGATGATGACATGATAAACATTAATCCTATCATATGTTTGATGCGCACATGATAACAAACAAGATATCATTATAATTAAATAAAAAAATTGTTGTCGTAATAAATATTGTAAAAAAGGCGTGTTATTAATTATAATAGAAAATATATGCTATCATTATTTTAAAAATGACAATATTTTAAAAATGACAGAATATCAAGATAATAAATAGGGAATTATCTTCTAATCACATCAGGATAATTTTTAACCCATCATATACTCAGGATAGAAATTATAGAGGAAAGTCATGATAAGATAGGAAAATGGTTTATTTTATCATATCTCTTTGGTGCATCAAACATGATATTTGAGCAGGATATGATTAATGTATCATATCATGTCTCCCTACCCTGACAATCAAACAGACCCTAAAAGTTTAAAAAATACTCCATTAACTAGTGCTTCGGACAGTGGTTAAAAATCAAATATAGTAGTATTTATATTGAAAGTTGTGCAGTCTTTAAAGGTTTAAAAAATGTTATTTACAATTTAAAACTTCGTTTTTTGTTTTCTTAATCAGTGTCTTTAGAGCACTCGATAACAGGACATAGAAAAAATATTGATTCACTTTCCGATTGCATTTGATCATGTCATGTGAAACTAATTTGTTAGGGTGTTAACATGTCATGTTAAACTTTTATCTATTTAATGTCATACTTCTAACATTTTACCTCTTTTAGGAGTTAACGTCTACGACAACTTTTACTTTATCTATTAGATGGTAGTTCTTTTACTTTAGCGGTTTCACCCACCTATCAGCATTTGGTGGAGGAACTTTCAGCATATAGATAGCAATCTTATGATCCATCTCAACGAAGCATCAATTATTAGGACTTAAGTTCATGAGAAGAATATAACCCAAAAAGTTGGTCTATAGTGTGAAAGAGTCTCGTGATTTAAGTATCACATTGAACACTTTTATTGAGAACCCTTAAATAAACTTCAAATTCCTTCTTCAAAAATTAAAATAAACTTCAAACTTCTAAGCCACATATAAATCCCCTTAATAATGGATCATTTATTGAGATAACATTTTTTTGCTCGAGTCCATCATCCCATGATTTTTTTTAATCAAATAAACGTAGTTTTAATTGCATTAAGATAAGGACTCGTAGATCACATGTTTTGAAGCATATTATAAAGTTTCAAATTCAATCATAATTTATGAGAGTTTAGTCACACGTGATAGTAGTAATAAACAATAAAGTTCAAAAGATAAGAGAAAGATACATAGACAATGGTATTGATCTTCCAACATGTTTCTAAGCCTTCAAAAACACGACCTTAGGGTTGCTTTATCGCACCTTATGCCTCAGAGCCACCAAAATTCATATCCCTCATTTTTGGTTGAAAATAGGGCGCTATAGTAAATTTCTAGGTCGTACATGAGGCTCACGCATCATATTCATTAATGTGTTGTCAGCCTGTGATTGGTATCGTATGCACTTCGCGCATGATGTTGTCTGCCACAAGCACAACGACGTAAGTTCGAGGTATATTGCATATGCTAAACGCCTCGTGCATCACACATAACCGAGTTCCTTTTTTGGCTTTCCATTCTTCATTTTCAAAATTATCTCAACCTTTGACATGATTTGTGGCTTGAGGCAGAATTTTCCCAAGCATAGTCGGATCTTTAATTCTTCATTGTAACAAGTTTAAATACCTTTGTAACTTCTACCAAGCATCATCTAATTGGATCAACCTGACAAAAATTACCAAAAAGACCTTGACACATATAGAGTTGTCTTGTCATGGAAGTAAAATGACTTACAAAAAATCTTTTTGATACAAGATCGACTTTTCTCGAAAACCACAAGTAGCTCATTCAAAAATCCTCTAAAAATTTCAAATAAATTACCAAAAAGACTTGATAAAACGCGCATAAATGCATGATATGATGAGGAGTCATCACAAGGTTTAATGGTCTTTTGCTCTTTTGCAAGTCGAACAAAATTTTACAATGAATATTTCTCTATCTTATGGCACAATGATACCATTGTTCATGTAGTAATTTCTATTTGCATTTCATCACCTCTCAACTTAATTTTACAAATAATGCAGCATAAAGGGGCATTTTTTGCTCCTAAAATTAATATAAGTTGCTAGTTAAAATCGGCAAGCAATTGAATTATGTTTAGTCAATCCGCAAGAAGCCAAATGAAGATCAATCGAACTAAAAGCACATGACTATGAGCTATACGAATCTTTCTCAAGTGCACTAAAGTTCGCGAAGGTTGTGAGAGTGTCAAATAAGTCAAAGGCACGTGGAACTTGAATTTATAGCAATACATGGGATCCATGTATATAGCCTCACTTCACAAACTAAAATGACTGATTTATGAAGGCATGATATGGAACAACAATGCACACATGGATCATGGAAACATAAATGTCGCGAGATATGAGAAAATCAAGCCAAACGTTTAGCACCGCGAATGTAGCCGATTAAGGCAAGTTACGGTTAAATTTTGTAGGCCATGGTATTTTGCCTAGTAGGATTAGCTTTGCATTTTTTTTGAGGGATGGATTAGCTTTGCCTATGAATAACTATTGCACATTTCATTTACGACGCTTACAGTCAATCAAACAAGTTTTTTCTTCTCACAATTTATCTTTATTTTTTTGTTATGTATACTTACCTATATTTTTTATTAGTTTAGTAGCTAAAAAAAACTCTACTTTATACATTGTTAGAATCAAATTGGTTCAAATACAATGTCTTATTCATTTATGTTTCAATGATAACAAAGCTAAAGAATAATTGTCTACCAACGGTGCGTTCAAGTGTGTACACGATTCAAGCAGAAACTATAAATATGTTAAAGATTATCTATGTCCAAGTAGATTGAACTAATATTAAGTCATAAATGATAGTTTAAGTATTATCCGATTGAATAACCACGCAAAATTGATATGAACTAATGAACAATTATATCAAATCTACAAATAGAGTAAGTCTTAATATATATAGGGATTTTCTAGGATATGTCCACATGTTTTTTAGGAGTATTTTAGCAAAGATATAACTAAAAAATTGTTAAATACACATTGAGGTGCATGTTGCTAAAACACTCATTCTAAAAAATAAGTGGTTGTAAGTTAACAACTCCCCCAAACCTTTGCTAAAATACGCCCACTTATTTTTTAGAATGAGTGTTTTAGCAATTGATAACTAAAAAGTGGCTAAATACACCTTAAGGTGTGCATTGCTAAAACAAACCTTCGTAAAAACTAATAGGTGTATCATAATAAATCTCAAATATATACACACGGAAATATGAATTAATTGATCAAGTTCTTAAGAACACGGTTAAGTGAAGAAAAGTCCGAACAATCAGACAAAGCAACACTTATGAAACGTGAGCAAATAAGCTTGATGATATTCATATGCCTACTTAGATCTGTTAGACGATAAATATGCTTTAGAATGAAGGAGACATTGTTATGCATGTTTTGGTCAAAGTCCAATTAAGTCAAGATTCGATCATTTGGACTACACCAAAGTAGTAAGCCTTCCGGATGCAAAGACAATAGGAGCCAAATCATTGTTTGAAAGCAAATCACATCGTCTGGATCGACGGTCAAGATAGTATGTTTGGGTCAACAATCAGGACAATCAATATGCATCAAGGTTTAAGAATATCATTTAGAATAAGCTCAAGATCAACCCGTTAGAATCAAGCTCAAGTGATTTGTCAACACAACCATCCTCTAACTCATCATATATTTGAAGACTAGCATCATCTACATCTGGCCAACAAACCATTCATTAACTCATTCATATGATCGATGACCAATATCACCTATATTAGGTCAACAAACAAGTATATATGAAGTCAAGTCCAATACTAAACCATTTGGCAAAATGAACTCAACACGAATAACCCAGTTATTAAACATTAAATTCTCTAGACCAAGCATATCGGCAAGGAGCATAATCTTGATTGAAGATTTCAAGACAAGTATTATTTGAAGACATGCTTTGAAGCACCATTTTAAAATGAATATATGTTGAAATCTACAACCGTCTTTTCATAAAAACACATACAATCTTGGAGCACGTTATCACTTCAAAACTATACTAGTCCACAATAATTCTTTATTCGCACTCTTGTCTCATCTTAAAGCCCCAGGGTCTGTTTGCGACATACAACTTCTTCATGAGTATAAAACTAAAAATATTCGAATATTCAAGTTGAAAAAGTCGTCAAACGACCAAAAAGAATTACAATTGATGTGAAGAACCATCATCACTAAAGGTCCGAGTGACGAATCGTGTGTGAATAGGTCGATTTAGAAAAAATGATTTAGAGTTGAGAGCTGGTGACCTATAAGTAATCATGGTACTAAGCTGAACATAAATGGTTGAATGTCCTGTATGTGCCAAAAAATAAATCAAAGGCCAAAATCAACTATCATCGTTTTTAGAAAAAATCACGAACTTAAGATCTAGAACATCATTGTAGATCCACTCAAGAGAGTGTCATTATATACTGATGTAAATCAATAAAGTTGTCGTCGAACACTTGAATCAATATTAATGAACTGTAATATTCTTTAAACGAGAGTTAACTTGAAACACCAACCTAGTATCACTCAAATACAAGCTCATTGTTGTAATTTGTCCAATAGTAACAACTCATCTTCGTGGAAAGGTATGTCTGGCCGATTAAGAATACTCAAACTTGATAGAGGTTGATTAACAAAAATTCAAAGGTGGAGATCTACACACTGATCTCTCTCTAGCAAGAATTTCACTAGAAAGGATTCTTGTCCTATTTATTACATTAAGCGCTTTTTCCTTTTGAGAGGAGCCCTTGTTTTTTTTTTTTATCACCCATAACTAGAGGGAAATGATGATGCACTTCAGGGGTCCATATATTTAATGAGAGTACCATGAATTGTTAAGACATATCACATCTCTTTGGCTAGCATTCCAAAACAATTCTAATATCACGAGAAATCGCATGTAATTATACGGTAAGATTGTTTGTGCAACTCCAATGATCAAAGGAACTTATTCTCAACTTGCGTTCTAGATAAGTTTACCAAAATCAGATAACGAGCATACATTACAGTTTATCCAAGCCACAATTTCAAACCAAAATCAATGTCAAGTAATCCCTTAACTGAAAGTAACGCAATCCATGAGTCAAACCAAGCATTTAATTGGACACCGTCATTGCATAAATAATGCAAGAACTATCACTAGTTACGTACCCATCCTAATTAACTTGTGCGAGTTAAAAACCTTAATCATTATTAATAATAAATCATATTAATAAATAACGACGAGTAGCATTCGTACTTAGCAGCAACGTCAATTGCCTACTTCTTCTAGCTGTCACGGAATTTAATCTTCTTTCCATAAAAATATATTTTAGGTCAAATGTCTTAAACATTATGCCTCACCCTCTTTAGAATATTACTCATCTAAGAAAGAATAAAATAAAATACTAAAAGGAACTTAGATTTTTTTATTTTTTATTTTGAATTAAAAGGAACGTAAGATAGATAGGAAAGTTTGTACTGTAGCAAAGGAGGAATATGATACCCCTTTTGTGTCACATGAATCACCCCAAACCCAACTTTCCGTTTTTAAAAAAAAAAAACTTGTGTTTTCGGCGTTGAACAAAATAGCAAAGTGGCTCCCACATTGGCTGGCCTTTCCTTCGTACCCACTAAGCACGTGGTGCTGCTCAAGAAACATTGATCGAATTTTCTTGAAAAGTGTTTGAAGATTATTCATACTTTCATTTGAATTTTTTTGAAAAGTCTCATAATCATGTAAGATTGAATTGAGGACATTACTTTGACAATCTAAGCCGTTTAATTAATAGGCCAAGAGTGACTCACACATTCTTCAAGTATAAGTAAAATTTTAAACTAATATATCTAAATTAAATAAAAAAAAATTCTTTCAATAAAACTTTTTTTAAGAAGGTTGTCTTTCAACAAATCATTATGTAATCATGGAACCCAATTTTCATAAATGACAATTTAAACAATACAACTACATTTTATTACTTCAAGAATATTAAATGAAATTACCACTTTTTTTTTCAAATGTTGTGAAATACCATCAATCCCAAACTTTGTTGACTATTTTAAACATACTAATACACATCTTCGACCTTTAATATTTTTAATTAAATTATATTTTAAAAATATTTATCAATATAAATCCAACAACATCTTATACATTATTATTTGTGTTTATATAATATCAACAAAATATAGTCAAAACATGTCACATGAATATTACTAAACATTATCAACCTAAATCACTTATTTTAAGACGAAATGAATAGTTTTTCGTCAGTACGAAATTGAAATGAGTATGACACAATGATGCAAGTTTAACTCACATAGAGTTACACTCATTATAAATAATTTGTATACATACATTCTCTAAACACTGAAACATGAAGGTGAACTCTGAAATTCAACTCTAGATTTTTTTTGAACAAATAATTTAGTTGTTAGAATTTCAATCATTAAGATGAATAAATAGAGAATCTCAAATTTAAACTTCGAACCTTGCATAATGTATTTAATAACTGAAGTATCAAAAACCCTTTTCTTTTTTGTTTATATAAAAAAATGAAAACCTTTATCAATTAATTAATCTATCTACTACTTATAAAGGTAATATTAGAAGTAATTAAAGGTAATCTTAGAATGTTAGAAGTGACAGGAAAAAACAAAAGAAAAAAGGAGTAATTAGAGGGAGGTGCCACATTGAACCAATCGTGAGTGAGCGAGCAATAGTAGGCATGCTGTCTACTTTCTTTCTTCCTTCTCTCTTCTTCTGAGTGATAGTCAGAGTTCCACATATTCTCTCTCTACTTTCTCTCTCTAGCTTGATAGGGATCTCTTCACTATTTCCCACAAAATTACCAAAATTATCACAAACAGTTCCTTCTTACATCTGAACCCAGTCCATTTCCATTTCCATGTGCTAGGGTTTTCACTTTTCAGTTTCCCTCACGCAAACTCAACTCAATTCAAATTCAATTCATGTTACCTAATTATTCATGATTATTGACTATTATTGATTGATTCTCTCTCTTCTATTCGATTCGATTTTTTTATTTGTTTTAATTTATGGAACAATCGAAGCCGGAAACACCGGAGACAGTTCCGGCGACAGTTCCGGTGGCCGTTACGGAGACTGCGGCGGAGACGAAGCAAGCTGAAGTTCCGACGAAGGCTGTTTCCGATGTGAACATAACGGAGAGAGACGGCGGTTGTTGTACGGCGCCGAAAGTAGTTCTCGCAGTCATCGCCGAGAACAGTGAGTTTACGAAGAAGAAGCGAGGTCGTCCGGCGAAAGGAACTCCGAAAGTAGCTCCTCCGCCTAAGCAGATCAAGAAGGAAGATGAAGATGTTTGTTTCATTTGCTTCGACGGTGGAAGTCTCGTTCTCTGCGATCGCCGGTAAGTGAGGGTTTAGCGATTAAGAATGGAATAATTTTGAATTGGAAATTTAACTACTTAATTATTGATTTTGTGTTTTATAGATTCTATCTTAGATTGGCTTTTAGATTGTAATTAAGGTCGAAAATGCGTTATTCAATTTCAATCATTATCATCAATGTTTTGTAGTAATTTATTAAATCTTTCTCTCACTTTCCTTTTCTAGGGGTTGTCCTAAAGCGTATCATCCGGCGTGTGTCAAGCGAGATGAATCGTTCTTCCGTTCAAAAGCCAAATGGAATTGCGGTATTTTGTTTACTTCTTAAACCGTTTTGTTCTTTAGGTTTAATTATTTTAGTTTCATTTATTAAATAATTATTTACATGCAATTGGATTTTTCCTTCAAAAAAAAAATGCAATTGGATTTTATTTGTGATATTGCTTGGAACATTTGCACAAATGTTGTAGATTATATAGAATCTACTAAATATTCTCTCTTATGCTATTCATAAATGATATTTTGACGCAACAGTTTGATTTCAACTTCGACAACAAAATACACCCTCATGTCACTATTACAAACAAAAATTCACTTTGCAGATTCATTTAATAACTAATGTATCTGGTCTATAATACATAGACGAGATACATTAGTTATTCAATGAATCTAAAAAATGAAATTTTGTGTATATAATGACTGGAGGGAGTATATGGTTAAATTAGTTCGGTGGATGGTCACTAAATCTAAAAAGGTGCGGCAACTCATTAATGATCCACCGAACACAATTAACAACGATTTTGAACGCCATTACCCATGATTTTCAAGTGTATGTTTGAATACAAATCGTACTTAATGAATATCATATATATTTGAACACCTAAAATTCATGTATATTCATACATAATTTGGATGACATATATGTCTATTTTTGAAAAAATTGTGGCTAATGATGTTTAAAGTTGTGGTTAACTGTGCTCGGTGAATGGTTAGTGAGCTGCGACATCTTGTTATTCATTAATCATCTATTGGACATAATTAACCACATATTTGAATTGTGTTAACCATCTATTTTGTTGTTGAAATTTCATGTCAAATTTGTGTCAAAATAACACAATTGTATGTTATCATGAATCTATTATCATGTTTAATAGAGTTTCCATTTGTTAATTTGCCGATTAGCACTCACTCATTCCTTATTTTGAGAAATCTATCACCTATATTTGTTTTAAATTTTAATAGTTTATTTTGGATTAACCAAATTGTGCAGCTTTCCTTTAATAGACTTTCTTTTTTGCGCTGCTCAGGTTGGCATATATGTAGCTCTTGTCAGAAAGCATCCCATTATATGTGCTATACTTGTACGTATTCTTTGTGCAAGGGGTGTATAAAAAATGCGGATTTTGTTTCTGTTAGAGGAAATAAAGGTTTGTGTGGAATTTGCAAGAAAACTATAATGCTGATTGAGAACAGTGCCCAGGGAAATAAGGAAATGGTATGCTTATCTTTCTTATCTACACTGTTAATCTCATTAGTGTTCCTCCCTCTCTCTCTCTCTCTCATGTGTACCAAGACAGAATGGGAACTTGATGTTGAGCAAATGAAATGATACATGATTGCATGATGGTCTAATTTTATTGACTTATGCTACTTTTACAGTGTGAAGTGGATTTCGATGACAAGAGCAGCTGGGAGTATCTTTTCAAGATGTATTGGATATTTTTGAAAGAGAATCTATCTTTAACGTTTGATGAGCTCCTTCGAGCTAAAAACCCATTGAGCGCTGCTGCTCCTATGGTTCAAACTTCCCACAAACTATACCATCTTAAAGACGAAAAAGGTTCTGGTTTTGAGAACTCCTCTGTAGATATAGAATCAAATAATTTGAAAAATAAGAAGCCTAAGGGACCTTCAGGTGGTGACACGGGTGTGTCTTTGCCTGAGTGCAAGAGATGGGCATCAAAGGAGCTTCTAGAGTTTGTCTTACATATGAAAAATGGTGATACGTCTATACTTTCTCAATTTGATGTCCAGAATCTCTTGCTGGAGTATGTAAAGAAAAACAATCTGCGTGACCCTCAACAGAAATCCCAAATTGTTTGCGATTCTAGACTAGTGAATTTGTTTGGAAAAGCTCGTCTTGGCTACATTGAAATGCTAATGCTCCTTGAACCCCACTTTCTTATAAAAGAAAATACACCTGCAGAAAATAATTTTGGAGCAGGAATTAGTGATGCTGTTGCGAATGGAAAGGAGGCCATTGACAGTAACAATAAACAGTCAGTGTTAGTCAATGATAAGAGATGCACAACAAGTAAAAAGGTTGACATGTCTGTGACACAAAATAATCAAGATGCATACGCGTCAATAAATGCTCACAACATTAACTTGATCTACTTGCGGCGAAGTCTGATGGAGAGTCTGACTGATGATAGTGAAAGGATTCACGAGAAGATTGTTGGTTCTTTTGTGCGGATAAGAATCTCTAGTGGTGATCAGAAACAAGATATGTATAGACTTGTCCAAGTTGTAGGTATGTGAACTTTTACCACATCTAATACCTCAGTGAATTTTACATATTGTAAATTTCACGTCTTGAAATTAGTTTTGGTAACTAATTGTTCAGGTACAAGTAAGGTTGCTGAACCTTACAAAATTGGCACAAGAACGACTGACATTAAGCTTGAAATTTTAAATTTAAACCGGAAGGAGGTCATATCGATAGACGAGATTTCGAATCAGGAGTTCTCTGAGGTAAATAGGAAATTACTTTAAGCATCTTACAAGTCTTCATATTTTGTAGAGGAGTCAAGTGTCTTCCATGGGAGTTTGCAGGTGATTAATATATTTATCCTATGTCCAGGATGAATGCAAGCGATTGCGTCAAAGTATAAAGTATGGGCTTTCAAAGAGATTGACTGTGGTTAGTGTGTATATTATGTCAGCTTCCATGCAGTATGCTATATTTTGTATGAGGTTTATAATGGCTGTCTTTGTTTGTAGGGAGAGATTCTGAACAAAGCGCTGACATTTCAAGAAATTAGAGTTGATGATGTAAGTAAATTTTCTTTTTTTATCTGGTTTAGTAATCTGATTTATGGTTCAGATTAATGGTCATTTAATTGTAAGGAATCATCAATGTGTAGAAATTTCATACTGAAAATTAATAAAGTACCATGCCTAAATAATTTAATGCCATGCTTTTTAAATGTTACTTAACTATTGCCAAATGCCATCTGAATTGAATTTGTGAGATGCTTTAGTTAAAATAGCAGCTCTTGAATTTAGAAAGCACAATATTTTTACTCTTCTTTATCATCATGAATGCCTCTTTTATTGATGTAGTTATTGGAAGCTGAGAAATTGCGGCTTAATAATCTTCGTGATAGAGCAAGCGAGAAGGGACACAGAAAAGAATATCCTTTACCATTTACTTCTTTCCTAAATATGCTAAACTGTGGGTACTGAATAATGCATATTGGATACTTCAATTTTACAACTAGTGATAATTTTACAACTGTGGGTACTGAATAATGCATATTGCCAATAAATAAAACATAAAGTTTATACAAATTAAACCATTAGCGGTGCCTAGATGCGTGGGTGTTACTATCATTGGAAAACTGTGTAGGCATATACAGCAATATGTTAAAATTACTGTATTTTCCCCCCTTTTTTTGGTTATTCTTTCTTATTTCTTCTAGTATATCTATAAATTCTTGCTGTAACTAGCTACATTTTTATTTACTGTGCTGTCCTCTAATTTATTTCTGCTTAATACTTTTAACTGAATTTGCAATAATGTGATATGTTTCACAATTTTTTAACAAAGAATTAGGCGCTCATGCAAGAAATAAATTTTAACATGGATATGTTCAGCAATAAGTGGGTATGTGCATGTTAGTTGGTTTCTTAGTGATTGCCTTTTCTGCTTATTCATTCATTCCTTGACCGAATTGCACGCTTAAAGAATGCGTAGAGAAGTTGCAGCTACTAAATTCCCCGGAGGAACGTCAGCGCAGACTGCATGAAGTTCCAGATGTACACTCTGACCCCAATTTGGATTCATTATATGAGTCTGATGAAGATGCTGGAGAGTCAGATGGCAATAAACAAGGTAGAATTCATTTCCTCCACCGAGTTTGTTTTCAAGTTTCTTTTAGCAGTTATCCTGACAGTGCTTATATCACCGTAACTATGATTATGTATATGCAGATGGTAATATACCCATTTTCTCCAGAATTTGGGATGGTGTCTTGAATGGTGTTGGGGGAAGAACTCGGGACTTGACCACTGCCAGTGACCCAATTGAGAATACATGCTTACTAAAGAAGCATATCAACCCAAACGAAACTCCTATTAATGATAGTGCTGATGTTGTTACGAAGTCAGAAGTGTCTAGTGTTGCAGTGGACATTTCATCTCCACTTCTCTCTACAGGGATTGCGCAGCCATTTGATGATTTTATGAATGATAAGTCATGGCATTATCAGGATCCATCTGGGAAGGTTCAAGGACCTTTTTCTATGTTGCAGCTGTATAAGTGGAATGCAAGTGGACATTTCCCTCCAGATCTCAAAGTATGGAGGGTAGATGAGAAACAAGTAAACTCTATATTGTTAACTGATGCACTTAATGGGAAGTGCTCCAAAAATGTGCCATTACGGAACAACAGCCTATTGCTCTCTTTAGGAGCCAATGTTGCATTGGATGACAAAGAAAACAGTCAGGATGGTGGGAGGAATTCAACAACGAATGAAATTTCTGCAGATAGCCGAATCATCGAACAGATCAGAGAACAAAAAGTGGATGATACTTCGACCCAGTCTAATGGTAAAGATGAATCCGTGAGGAGCAATGGATGGCATGACCAGTCACATGTACACCCTTCTACACAACCAACTGCTTTTTCTGAGAATTTGAATGAGAACCACACCAACAAATTAAGGGAGGATCATGGGATTGAGAAAAACTCTGAAGATAATGGAAATCATGACTTAAACAGGACTTCTGGTGGTCAGAGTAATAGTGGTCAGAATCATCAGAAGCAATCAGATAGTGAAGACAACTCAGGGCAATCTTCGGCACAAAGCTGGAGAAACCATAATGTAAATACTTCTTCCAATTGCTTGGATACCACATCGGCCCATGTTTCTGAAACAAGAACATCACCACTTAAGCTGGGATTTGATTTGCACCAACCCCCTTCCCCTCCAGCATGCAATGCAACTACATGGCAGGCTATTATAGGTGAACCAGATGATTTTGATGAATCAGTTTCAGATCTTTTGGCAGAAGTGGAGGCAATGGAATCACTTGGTGGCTTGGAATCTCCTACTTCAATCATGAAACGTAGCGAGGAATTGACTGATGGTTCTAAAAATCTTTGTCTCAGTTTTGCAGAGCTTAGTCCAATGCTTGATGCAGGTAAAAGCGATGCATTGAGCTCCACGTGTGATTTACAGTTACTATCTCAATCTACAGCAGCAGAGGAACCGTTACAACAAGCAGATGTCAATCATCATCATCAAAGAATATCAGAGGAGCTTTCCTCGAGAAATTCTAAAGTTGACGTGGGTTCAAAGAACATATGTGTTTCAAGTAACCAGTGGGAGTCAGGCTCGGAAAATTCTTCTATTTTTCCAGCTACTGCAACATTGGGCATGACTGTAGACACCACTTGGAGACTTGGATTGGAAAGTACACACCTGGAATGGGGAGGAATGGATCAACGAAATGCAAACACGAGTTGGGGAGTAGGACATACGGCAGTGAATGAGAACAGAAGCTCAAATTCATGCACTTCTGTAGTAACTCCAAGCTTTGGGGATAGCCAGACAAGATACGGAAGTGATCGATTTTCTGTGCCCAGAGATCGGGGTTTTCCTGGTCATGGTAGGGAACCAGGTTTAGTTAGAGGCAGAGCTGCGTGGAACAGGCAACCACTATTTGGTGCTGGTAATGGAGGCTCATATAGACCTCCGCCCAAAGGGCAGCGAGTTTGTAAATTTTATGAAAGTGGGTACTGTAGGAAAGGGGCATCCTGTGAATACTTCCACCCATGATTTTGGATCCCATTAGCATTGGTCGCATTTGATTTTTGTAATCCGTAACATATCTGTAGTTGGCTCTTTCCAATTATTGTAATTTAACCTGGCAGTACTAGTCAAGTGTCAATTTTTTTATATGAACTACTCTAGCATAGTTTACCTGTTTTATTTGACTGCTCATTATCAATTTATTTGCTCATTCTGTTTCTGTTCATTCTTTTTCTTCCTTTCTGACCCCAAATTTTCATTTTATTCTTATGTTACCAATTAGTACTGGTATGTTCTTGGATTTCAGCTGTCAAAAATTTCCTCAACAAATAGTTCGAGTTGTCAAATATCAATAGCACTAATACACAGTTCTGAAATGTAGTGGATTTCCATGACGGCCTTTGCAGGAGTCAGGTGAGTTGGTGACAATAGAAAACAGCAAAATAGCGATAAGGAAATTGTTCTGGCTATATTTGAGATGACATGAATTGCTTTACTGTTCTTGTTTCTTTTCCCCATTTATTGTAACTGCCACATTGGATTCAGTGTTTTTTTTTTGTATCTAAATTTTGATGATATATTGCACATCTCTTTTGTTATAGTGACGAGATGGTTATAATGGAAAAGTGGGTAGATTACAAGACAGGGTTAGAAATGACTGTATTTGAGTGAAAGTTGGAGTAGCACTTACTGTGAAAAAGATGTAGAGTCCCGCATTATATGGTTTGGGCTTGTGTTAAAAATACCCATAAAAGCACTTGTAAGGAGAGTAGACTAGATGGTGAGTAGTTACGTAATAGAGGAGAGTAGAAAAAATCATGTCAAGTCATTAAGGATTTAGATATAAATGCTGTCATTAGACATGATTAAGAAAAGGCTTTTATTTGTTGTTTTGTTTCATATATATTTTATTTTATTTTTTATGATTTGATTTTTCCCAATATGCATAGTATTTGGTTTGGTGAACATTGGTTGCAGCATGTTTAGCCGAAGTCTACATCTGCACCAAGTTTTTATCTTGTTTGAAGTGTATTGATAAAAAAATTCAAATATCACATTTGTTGCATTTACATTTGTAGTTATGAAGATGAAAGTACTCTTTTTAGGAGGCAATTAGACCAAAATTGCTAATTCTGCAATGGTTTTCATTAAAAATAAATAATCAAATTAAGAAGGAACTCAATCAAGATAAGCAAGTAGGCTAAGTCTAAGTGAGGTGTTTATGTTGTTATTAATGCCACCTTATTAGGTGTGTGAACCTTGATGGCTGTGACTGGTGGTATGAACACCTTAACAAGTGCCGTAAGTGTGTTTAGGAATGCATAATTTCAAACTGAGTCAATTTTGTCATGTATTTGAAGCTTTCTGATTTTAAGCTTTAATAGTAGTAGCTTACCTAGCAATTGATGTAGGGTGTGGTGCTTTGCCTCCAATTTTGGACACCCTGATCCTTTTATTGGAGCAAGTGTATATACAGCTGCTAGTGCTGCTGGAACTATTGCTAGTTCAGCTAGTGATTGGATTTTTTATCATATTTTCACCCTAAAATTATATCTTCACTCGACATAGCAATTAAATATGATTTTTCTGTGTTGTTAAGATTTTGTCAGAACTACCAAGTTGTTATTCATATTTTATGTGTTGAGAGTTTTGTATTCAATTTGAGGTTTGGGATTGGTACTCGGTATGATAGTTTTTGTGCTACATTACTGGTTACTTGTTCAGCTTTGTTGCTGCAGTTTCATTGATTTGCATGCTTATAACAGTTTCTTGAATAAGTTTGATAACTTTCTAATTCTCCTTTTCCTAACAGTTTTAAAATGGTTGTAAGAGGAATTTGTCTTCAATCTAAGAAAAGCATGGATGAGTGATTCCTTCCCATCAATACTTATTTCCCGTTATCCTGAAGATGGTACAGTCATTGTCAATCAGTGACCTAGTGATGTTCATTTTTTTTTTGTATATTTTTTTCTCCATCAACTGGATCTGGACTTGGTAGAAGCAAAATGGCTTTAAGACCTTGGAGAGTTGGCATAAATTTATTCATTTCAATTTTCACAATGCTACCTTCTTGCTTAAGTTATGATCTATGTGCTCAAGCAAACTCTTTCCTGAACATTATCTAACCTTTCTCATTTTATTGAACATTACTTTTGTACTTAGTTTATTGTTTCATATTAGATTCGTTTTGAACTTCTGCTTGCAGAGGCTGCAGGTTGATATCTTGGTCTCTGGATTCATCAATGTGAAGGACTTTTTAAGAACATTGTAAAGGACAGAATGATAGGTACACATCCTTGCCATTTTCCGTCTCCTAATATGGAAGACAGTGCACATGTTTGGTTAAACATTATTTGGGTATTACGAGTTGGTGTAATTGTGTACTTTTTCCTTGAATACAATTAATTCTCTTTGGCCAACAAAGGTATCATTAGCACTGAATATGATTGATGTGTGTGTTATATTTGTATTAAACTTGTATTTTCCTTCAGTTTTACTTGATTTTAGAAACTCCAAAGTTAATATTCTAATGATCGATGATCCGAGTAAAACAAATGAACATTTCATATGCACTTGCAGAAAGATAAGTTTGCAATAGTTGGTTTTGGTTTCTGGCTGGTGGTACAATTTTGTAGTATATTTAAGTAGTGTTTATGTATTATATCAATATTGCTTTGATTTCCATTCTGAATTGTCATTGAGCTGATGAAGAAAGGGGCAGGCAGCAATGTCTGTCACAAGTGCTTTTTTAACCATATTGGCTTGGCCTGCCGCTTTACTTCCGACAACAACTGATTTCATAGAATGCACCAATGTAATTGCTATCTATGTGCTCACTTCTATCTCAATGTTATATAGAACTTCTGGATGGTGGGGGGAAAAGAGATCGGATTACCTCTTCAAGTTGGGACTGGAGTGTTTAAATCGTTTTTTTTACAGTCAATGTCAATGGTTGCTCTTAAATTATTACTTGTTTGTTTCCATATGTGAATAGCTTCGTAATCAAACTTCCAATTTTGGTGTACTCCAATATCTTTAATTTCTTTCACCGCCATTATGGTAGCTTACAATTTTCAGATTGAAACAATAGCTGAGAAATAATTGCATTGCTAATTGCTGTTTGAATAATTTAATTGATATGAATTCTGTCTTATGACTGCAATACAAATATTATTTATCATCTGTCAACCCTTTGGGCATAGTGGCAGACAAGTGATATACTCAAAGGCAATACGATATAAAACGAAACTAAGAGATGCTTTGTGTTTGTGTGGCTCCTTCTTAACCACAACCCAAAATTTTCCATTCAGAATCTATCAAAGCTCTAGATAAGTGATTTTTTTTTTCATGATGAAACATCATTAAATGGAAATCATGCACTTTGTGCTGGACGTAAGTAAATTTTAATGATCTCCCTTCATCTGCCATTATTATTTACCTTCCCATAAGATCGCCAAATTGCTTGAAATGGATGGGGGGAAATAGTTTTATTTCTTTTTCATTGCAAATCAATACAAATCTAAATTCTGCTATGGAAATAAAATATTGTTTTTAAACTAAGCCGAATATGATAACAAAATTGCACTTTATGTCAGAAAATTGACATGTCAATTGTACAAATGCGGGTGTATATGGAAACAAAAGAATGAGGTCAAGTGCAATCTTCCGATATCTTTTTCTATATCTGGCAGGCATGAATCTTGACTTGGAAGTGCAGAGGGAGAACCACTTAATATCAAAACAGGAAAATGATAGATCAATTCTGTGATTCACAGCTAAACAAATGGTTCTTCCGATATCTTTTTCTATAGCTGGTGAGGAATGTTAATCAAATGGTAAAAAATTCAGTTTTGATGGTGTAAGACTTACTTATGAATGTTAAACAAAAGTAATAGAGAAAGGCTAACAAAATTTGAAAAAAAGTTTAATAAACATTTGAAAATAGAAATTTTTATTTTAGGATTTGTATATTCAATACATTGGAACGGAAAAAGAACAACTTTTTCTGCATAAAAGTTTTTAATTGTTTTCATTTTTGAATCATTAACATGTGTCATAAGAACACTTGGTAACGATGCCTTAAAAAAATATTGAATAGAACATTTGCCAAAAAATTCTAGCTAATTATTTCAAAGTTTTAAAATGCAAAAACAATCAAACTGGCGGGATTGGCACTTTTCAATTAATGCATAATTTCTCGATAACAAAAGCACTTTAAAAATAATGATTTTAATTTATGTATATCGACATTGTAATTTTTTTATACATGCTTCCAATATAATCACGTAATGTAGATATGTCGGCAGGGGTGACAATAGGTTAGGTTAGGTTTTGATAGGTCTGAGTATGGTCTACGAAATAAATTGCAAGTTTGTGCTTGGCCTATTTAAAAGCTGAAGATTATTGTTGACACATTTGTTTAAGCTGAAAAACGCATGTAAAGACGAAAAGCCTCGTCGACAGTTAACTGCCGAATTATGAATGGAACCGGCGGCAGTTAGCTGCCGAGGAAAACTTCGCAGTTAACTGCCGATACGTATTGATCTAAACCTGACAAAAACTCTCTCATCCATTATTACTCTCAATCTCACACAATTTTTCCCATCTCTCTCAAAAACTCTCTAAAAACCCCAACCAAATTTATTCCATAAAATCACAAATAAGTAAATCATAGTGCTATTAACTTACATTTTAGTTGTTATAAATGTTTTTTTTTTTGTAGTTTTTGAGTTTTTTTTTTTTAGTTTTTGAGTAGACTTATATGTTATAATTCATTTTTATAGTAGATGTAAGTAGATTAATTTGGTTAAAATGTTTGCAAGATGTTTATGTTATAGCTTAGAATTTTAGGGTTATTTTTAATTTTGGTGTTTTATATTTATTTTTTTATTTTAGTTTTTAAGTAGATTTATATGTAAGAGTATATGATTTATTTTAAGAGTAGATATAAGCTGAATAATTTTGTTATATTTTTTGCATTTTTATGTTTTTTTTTCTAGAGTAAAACATTTTAGGGTTATTTTTATGATTTTTAGGGTTTATGTGTAATTCGCACATCAAGTGTTTGATAAAATGTTTGAATGAGTTTTCCATTTATTGTTTTTAATTTCTTATTGTGTAGATCTGAACAATGGCCGATATGAACAATGACTGATTGTACATCGACACCTTCGAACCCTTCTTTTTTACGGAACTATCACATTCGATTTTGTGTCATGTCTCACACGATTTTGCTTTCTTCTTGTCATCACCCTCTTTTTTGTTCAATAGAACCTGATTCTGATTCTGAGACATATCTACATAGAGAAATTGGTGATCAAAACCTAAACTAAACAACAATGCCATAAAATCATAAAATCAAAACCTAAACTATCATCAAAACCTACATCTAAACCTAAAACTAAACCTAAACAATTCTACAACAATTCATCAAAACCTAAACCTAACAATTCTAACAATTCTAGCAATTCATAACGACCTAAACAATTCCAACAACAATTCTAACAATTCTAACCTAAACCTAAAAACTATCATAAAATCATAAAATCAAAACCTAAACCTAACAATTCTACAACAATTCATCAAAATCTAAACCATCATAAAATCAATAAAACCTCTATAATCGAAATTTAACAAAAAAAAACTATCAATTCAATCACAAAACAACAATGCAATAGGATTCAAAAAAACTTACTTGATTTTGTGCTTGAAATTGGCTTGAAATGACTGAAAATTGCACCTAAGAGAATGAAAAATGCAACAATGGAGTTTTGGAAACTCCTATGTCTTATCTGTTCTGTTCTTATAACAGATCATCGGTAATTAACTGCCGAAGTTTTCCTCGGCAGTTAACTGCCGCCGGAGCTTTTCGTCTTTTACAAGTGTTTTTCAGCCTTATCAAATGTGTCAACAGTAATTTTCTTAAAAGCTTGACATGACCTGAAACCCTATTTGCAGGCCAATTTTATAATAAGGTTGTTAAATAGTCCATTTTATCTACTTTTAAATAAGTTAAATTGACCTTAAAGTCTATTTCCCTTTAAGGTTTGTTTATCACTATAAAGCCTTAAAAGCCTATTTCATTATAAGGTTTAAAAACCTATTTAAAAAAACTACTATTTGAGTTGTTTCTTGATTTTTATGTTTAATATAAATTACATTTTACTATAAATAAAAAAATAGTTTTTATATGCTGCATAAAACGGCCGACCTATCAAGCTTTGTAGGTTTTTTTATAACCTAAGCCTAACATATTCACTTAAATAGACTTTTTCAAATCCCTAAGTCTATGAATTAGATCTTCTCCTGCATTTATTGTTCCTCCATCCCTCATGTGTTTCATCCAACAGCTGAGAATTCATAATAAATAAATAAATAAATAAAAAACAACAGTTTTGAAAGAGAGAGAAAAACATAAACGAGTGGTTGAGATGATGGCAAGACAGACAACATCAGAGAAAGTGCAGGGGAGGATCCAGATCCCTAAGTCTAACCTTTTGTAATAAACATGCCAGACCAGCCTAAACAAGCCAAGTCGTAGGTCCCTATAGGCCGGCCTGACCTATTCTCATCCTTATATGTCGAGGATTGTTTCCGTGAGTTTAATGTAGAAATATTGCATAATATATACAGAGGTTGAAGTTTGAACCCCGAACGCTTCACTTATTCATCTTAAAAGATGAATTTTTAAAATACATTGAGATCAGGTCATTAAATATGAAACAATTTTGGCCTTAAAATGCTTCAAATAAATGTAAAAGGTTAATGTTACAAGACTCTAGCTTTGGAGATCAGATCATTAAATGTCATAAAAGCAACCTTTTACGCGAGTTTATAACAATTGAGTGGTAACAATTGAAAGACGACAATCAAAATTCTGTAACTCATAATATTATACTTCATCCGTCCTATAATAACTGAGCCATTTGCCAAAAAAAAGGTCCAAAAATAACTGAGTCATTTCACTTTTCAATACAACATTAATTACTTTTTTCCATTTATAACTCTAATTAGTACTATTTTCATCACTCCCAATTCAATATACTAGTATGAACACCCGTGTCAAGCACGGGTTAGAATTTCGTGAGAGAATATTAATGATGTGTCATATGTTAGTTAAAGTCAAACATTTGATAGAATAATGGAGGTCGGACAACAAATAAGTGGAAAAAACTCATGCTTGAGTCTTAAAATTTTGAATATGTGGTATTATTCTCACCTGTGTGATTGTTCTTTCTCCAATGTATCATTCCACAGCAGCGTTGACTCCCCTAGAAGGTCCAACGATGGTATCATATCCCAGTTCAATACTGTGAGGAACAATTTTTTGTGGTGGTTCACGTATACGAAGGTTGTGACACTTAATGGAGATATGTTAATTTGTCAAGTGTGAGTAAAAATTTCACATTTTATGCAAGAGTAGATGTTGAACAACATATAAGTTAGGGGATGTAAGATCCTAGGTTTTCTTTAAACATATACATACATGTTTATTCCATCTATGTTTAAGTCTATTTTATAAATAGTGAACTTTACCTTTTTGAAAATTTTTAGTTTCGAGGACGAAACTATTTTAAGGGGGTAATAATGTAACATCCCCAATTTTCATAGACTATATTTTCATATATCCGTGTGTGCGTGTGTATATATATATATATGTTCGCCTTATAAATCATTAGCTATTCTTGTTCTAGTTATGAGTGGATAAAATAAAGGGGTAAAAATTAATCTAGTAACGTGTGCTATTGGGTTCGGCCCAATAATTGTCCTCTACTATATATAGTTAGTTTGGTTTCATTTAAAATAAAATAAAAATACTAGTTTTAGACCTTTTAGATAAGTATGAATGAATGACTACTAATTCAATTTTAAGGTAATAACTAGACTCTAACCCGTGCGATGCACGGGTATCGCACATGTTTTGAAGAATATAAATATCATATTGATTATACATTCAATACTAAGCTATGAAACGACTGCAA
>Ga0315914_1000604_pt1 | contig 47260 bp, 18 predicted proteins | sample MpolenodulesMG_FD_203920 | JGI IMG/M metagenome (GOLD analysis project Ga0315914, IMG submission 203920) | Medicago polymorpha root nodule microbial communities from Los Angeles, California, United States - elongated nodules | ecosystem: Host-associated > Plants > Roots > Nodule | place: USA...
TTTTTTGTTTTCTTGCCTTTATCATTTAAAAAGTGTAACAAACAAGATGAGTATATTTATACTTACTTTTTCATTATCCTAATTATACCCTTAAACAATTGTTTCTATAAGAAAGATTGTTGTTCGTGTCATTAAAAAAAAAGAATTTAGATTATATTTTTTTTGTTATATTGTTGGTGTCATTGAAATAGATAATCAAAGTAATCAAAATTTCATAAAAAAAACAAAAACCCGTTCATAATTTTCAAATGTTATCGCAATAAAAAGAGCGGAAAGACGAGTACGCGAGTGCCCGTCTTTTCGCTAGTAATACATAAAGAAAACAACCCCTTTCGGTTTTTTTGGGCTGACTTTTCTCTCTCCAAAAATGTCATCAATTTTGAATACTAATAACACATGTAACAAATAGATAAGAATAAATTTAAGGCTTAAATGCATTTTTCATCCCTTATGTTTCAAAAAGTTGCAATTTTGGCCCCCTTATAAAAAAAATGGATTATTAGACCCCCTAACTTTTACCTCTCTTTTGAATGGCTGATTTTGACCTAGTCAACGCCCATGTGGTAGGTCACTTAAGTGATTTGGCAGACAACTGTGCAATTTTTATTTAAAAAATAAAAAGAAAAGCCATGCGTGTATTTTAAGAGTTTAAAAAATAAAAAAGTACAAGAAAGATGCATGTGAGCTTCTAATTTTTTCTCCTTCTTCATCTTCTTTCTTCCCCTCCTTCTTCATCTTCTTAATCCTTCAACATACAACCCAGAAGAACAGAAGGAAAAAAAAAAACCCAAAAAAGGGTTGTAAAAACAAAAAACACTTTCAACTTATAATTCAAACAACTTCATCTTATTTTTCTTTTCCTTATCAACACCATCTAATCTTCAACTCCATTTTTTATGAGCTTAGAAGCCAAAGCTACGACACAACAACGGGGTTTTCATAAGAAACAATTATTTGCAGAAAGGTAAAAATAATGTTTGTATCATTTCACCCTCCTTTTCATAAATCTGTTTCCTAGATAACAAAGGGGTTTTGAAGCCAGATCTACATCTATTCTTCCACTTATTTGCCTCTTCTTCGTTTGAATGACAAACCCAATAACAACATTCAGTGGGGGCGCAGAATCACATAAGAATCAAAAGGTTTGGAAATGAATTTTTACCTACCAAGATGATTCTTGAAGCGAAAGGGTTAACTCGGTAGGATGTTTCTCTGATCAACACCTTCTCACTTTAAAAAACCACAAATATAAAATAAAAAAAAAAAAAATCGATTGCAGGTTTGATAATTTTGATGCTTACTGGATTTTTGAAACAATCAAATGGATTTTGAGAAAAGGGTTTTGAGATTCACTTAATCAAATGGGTTTTAAGAAATGAATTTTTTTATGATGATCAGAGGAGTTAATTAAGATGTTGAGTTTTGTTTTGTTTCATTGGTTAACTTAATTGTTGATTTTTTGGGTTTATATGAGTATAGTGTTTTGAAGATGATGAAGACAAGAAGAGGGAAGAAGATGGTCTAGAAGAGGAAAGAGTATAGTTTTGCCTCTCTTATTTTTTCCTTTTTTAATTTTTTTAATTGCCTATTTACATGGTTGGAATTACTATTAATTTTTAAAATGAAAATTACACCGTTGTCTGCCAAATCACTTAAGTGACCTGCCACATGGGCATTGACTTGGTCAAAATCAGCCATTCAAAAGAGAGGCAAAAGTTAGGGGGTCTAATAATCTATTTTTTTATAAGGGGGCCAAAATCGCAACTTTTTGAAACATAAGGGGTGAAAAGTGCATTTAAGCCTAAATTTAAATAGTAAAAAAAATGTAACAAACACGATATGAATATATATATATGTCTGTTTTTTTGTTTTGTTTTGAATAAGCTAAAATGAAATTTATTTAAAACACAAAGAATCCTAGCAAGCACAAGCAATTCTAGGCTAGAGACTTAAAAAGCAACATACAAAGGAAAAGTGTTCCGTATATATGCAGAATGTCCAAACAAACATCTATGTATCAAATACAAACTTTTACAAACAAACCAAAAGCACCCACCACTGAGGCCCTCGAAACCAATAAAAACTAGACACCAAACCAATAAGTCATCTTCAAAAACCAAAGTTTATACGCCTGCGCAATAGCAGAAACAAATCTTGTACGAAACCGTTGAAAAACCTCTCCAAAATAACCATCAAACCTACCAAAAACCCATGTAACTGCACCTTAAACAAGCCACATCAAATTCATAGAAGAAAACCCACAAAAAGCATGACCACCACAAGCACCACCACCTCCACCAAAACTACCATTAACCACCACAAAACCACCAATAATCCTCACCAAAAACAAGCACCAGACACCACAGCATCACCACCAAAAACCAACACCACCCACCACGTGCATCACCACCAAAAACCACCATGAGCATCACCAAGAAAGACCCAATATCAGCATCACAAACCAACACAACAAAAAAGCAACATATGAGCTCCTCAACATCATCACCACAAACAAAACTCACCGATTTTTTTTTGATTCACCAAAATTTATTCACGTCGAGTTATACTAAAACCGTACCACTCGTGGATAAAACGATAAGGAACAAACAAACCGGCACCGTACAAAGGCGGAACACCGAATACAAACTAAAAAACTCCAGAAACCGCAAAAAACCAAACCAAAAAGCCCGCCCCCCAACTAGTGCTGAAGCTAAAACATACAAAGGGGTAAAAATATAGCATGAACCAAAATAGCATTGGCAGTACACTAGAACCCACCAAAGCATACTATTGCATCAAACACTAGCTCCCAGACTAAAGAACAGGCACTGACAGTACATAGCAGTACACCAAAAAAAATAAATCAAAGCCAACTAAAATAAATTAACACCAAAGGCACTAACATAAGCAAAAAATCAAGTGCTCAGATGATTTATTATTGATAGCATTGACCCTTTTCAAACTCTTCTTTTTCGTAACTTTCTTTGCCTTCGTCCCCATTTTGGTATGAAAACCCTAAAATTGGATCAACAGAAAACCACCTATTAAACTCACCACAAACCACCACGAACTACGCCGAGAACCACCACAAAACCCCTCCGAAAACCATCACAAACCACCACAAAAACGCAGCAAACTAACACCACCATGAACATCAGCGACAAAAAAAACAACTGCTTAGAGAAACCGGTGGCCGAGTGATGCGGACGACCCAAGCCAATCATCGCACCACCAACAATTGAATCTACATCGCGGCGGATATAGGTTGGATTGAAAGGGAGGAGGGTGACGGTGGAGATCTAGAGAGAGGTCAGAGAGATGTTTTTAGAGAGAGAAAAAATTAGGGTTTTTACTTGTTCTTATGTCTGGTTTTTGTTTTCCTTTATCATTTAAAAAGTGTAACAAACTAGATGAGTAAATTTATACTTACTTTTTCATTATCTCAATTATACCCTTAAACAACTTTTTCTATAATAAAGATCGTTGTTGGTGTCATTAAAAAAAAGAGTTTAGATTTTTTTTTTGCTATATTGTTGGTGTTATTGAAATAAATAGTCATGATTAGTTTGATTTGTTATAACTTGAAAACAACAAACATTTATATTTTTAGTTTTAATCGAAATCAAAATTTCATTAAAAAAAAACACCGTTAATAATTTTTAAACGTCAGCGTAATAAAAAGAGCTGAAAGACTGGCACGTTTGAGTGCCCGTCTTTTCGCATATTTGTCTATTTTTTTTCTTTATCATTTAAAAAATGTAACAAACTAGATGAGTATATTTATACTTACTTTTTCATTATCCCAATTAAACCCTTAAACAACTTTTTCTATATGTTGGTTTCATTAAGAAAAAAAAATTTAGATTATATTTTTTTGTTATACTGTTGGTGTCATTGAAATGGTGGATAATCATGGTTAGTTTGTTTTGTTATAACTTGAAAGCAACAAACATTTATATTTTTAGTTTTAATCAAAATCAAAATTTCATAAAAAAAAAATCCATTCATAATTTTCAAACGTTAGCGTAATAAAAAGAACGGAAAGACAAGCACGTGAGTGCTCATCTTTTCGCTAGTATTAAATAAAAATTAGTAATATTAATGTTGTATTTTTATTAATATTTTTATGTAAAATCTGTTAAATATATGTAATTCATTCGTTGCAGATGTTTAATGTTTATATCTATGAATTTTTTATGTCAGTCCTTGTCCGTAAGTTGATGGTTAGGATCTTTTGGAAGATTGGTAATGATTGGAGGGTTCTGGAGCAAACGAAAAACAGTGAAGAATACGACATTGTGATCAGAGGTAGATACAAGTGTGAAGTCCGCATTCCTTGCAGATCGAGTAAGGTGCCATTTGATGAAGGTGGGATCAGAGATGAGAAAGTCATGTGACTTACTCAAGCACTTAAATCGAAAAAGAGATTTGACGGGAAAGAGGAAAAGCAAGTTGGGGATGTGCTCACCAGGAATAAATTTTGGTGACATGTTGGTAGGACGTCGTGATGGAGATGGGAGATTCATGATGGGATTTTTGTTACAAGCGTGGTTTTGCACCTTTGGAGAATTGAAGAGTAGAAATTTTGAACACCGATAACTAGGGCTGTTCAAAACCGAACCAATCCAATAGGAAAACTGCAAACCGAACCAACCCAAACCGAAACCACAAAAAACCGCATTTGGTTCAGATGTAATCAGATCATTTTCTTGCTCAACCGCATGGTTTGCTTTGGTTTGCGGTTTTCATTTTACCAACCAAACCAAACCGCAACATAAGAAAAATGTTAATTAAACATATATACTCATAGAAACTTTTATAAAATTACATACTTTTTCTCTTGTTAGATTCCTTCTTTGCTTTTTATATTTAAAATCTTAGTCTTTTCCATTTCTTAGAAAATAGGATTACGTTTTGCCCATGTTTTTAACTTGGTCTATGATGTTGGAAACATTGTAAAATGAAAATAAAATTGTAATATTTGATGAAATTTAAAACATTGCTGAAAAATATGTTGTGTATTAACTTTTTAACCTGATTTTAATGTTGGAAACAAAAAAATTTATCGTCTAAAAAAAACCGCATCAACCATCCAACCCAAACCGCATTAGTTTGGTTTGGTTTGGATGTTATTTTTAAAGTCAATCGAACCAAACCAAACCGCATGCTTTTTTATCTTGCGGTTCGAATGACTTTTACCTTTAAAACCGAAGCAAACCGCACCGCAAACACCCCTATCGATAACACACACAAAAACCAAGGGACACTTCTTAGCATTTATTTCCGTCAAACATGGAGTATAAATTAACCATGGAAAAGTCTTTTTTTTTTTTTTTTTTGAAGGGGGCCATGGAAAAGCCATGTTTAATGTTTATATCTATGAATTTTTTATGTCCCAATATGATATAGTCGATATATTAAATTTTAAAAATTCAGAATCTTTTTAAAATATCAAAATTAATATAATATTTCTATTAAATATTTGTTTTTTTAAAATGTTTGTTTATTTTATAACAAAAACAGTTTTAATAGAAAAAAAAGGTGGACATTAGTTTGATTATATTAGTAGTAGAATTTTTTATATATTTAAAAAATAAAAAAATTGTTATCAACTTTAACAAATTATATTCCCATGACATTTTTTCTATGGAGAACTTGTTTTAAATTTAAAAAATAATTATCGGTTTTTACGACTTAAACTCTCATGACAACTTTTTTTTTTTTAAAAGAGAATATGGAATCCATTTTTTGCTTTTAAATTTAAAAAATACAACAAAATTTGTTATCGATTTTTAAGACATAAATCACCCCATTTAGTTTTAACTGAACATTAAACCCACATAAATAAGAAAATTACGAGTTTAACCGATATTAATTAAGGATTTTTGTAGGCATTAACTTTAATATATTAGCAGTAGACTCTAAAAAAAAAGGGTGGCATTTAACATGGGAAAGTCTAAAACTTTCCCACCATGGGCAAGTAGGTTTTTGACCATAAGATCAAAAGAGGAACACATTCTTATCATACTCTCTCAACATCAAAAGAGAGAGAAGAAGGGTGATGGAATATGGTGTAAGAAAAAATCTGATGCTAAGAGAGTATGATAAGAAGGTGTTCCTCTTTTGATCTTGTGATCAAAAGTTACTTTCCCATGGTGGGAAAGTTTTAGACTTTCCCATGTTAAATGCCACCTAAAAAAAGTAGTAGAAAGTTTTTTTTAAAAGGAGAATGTCGAATCCAGATTTTTTTTGCAGGAAACTAAATTGAAGAATTATCAATGAAAAAAAATTCAACCTTGAACTGCATGCTTGGATTGAATGGAATCTAGAAACTAAATTGTTAGATAAGATCCGCACTAATTGGTCTCTTCTTATTGTTGTTGCTTTATGAGGTCTTTGGAAAGATAGGAACTCTCTTATTTTCTCTCAGGAGAATAAAATGCGAGTAAGCCTATAGGGAATGGTTACTAATCATGTGCATGTTATAAAGAGATAATGATTCCTCTTGCTTCAAGATATGACAATGATTTCAAGATGCATGATCATTGTTAACTTCCACATGAAGGATATGTTAAAAGTTAACACAAATGGGACTTACTCTAATAGTCTCTCAGCTGAGGCATTATCAAAATTGATAAAGGAAACTTTGTGAAAGCTCTGCTCACCGGGGCATTAATCTATTTGGCAAGGGAATTAGGAATGAACAATGTGATTTTTTAAATTGATTATATCATCATTGTAAACATGATTTATAACAAGGTTGTCAAAACTAAATACCTTATAACCTTTTTTTTTAACCTTGATTTATAACCTTTTTTTTTAACCTTGATTATATCATCATTGTAAACATGATTTATAACCTTTTTTTTTTGGGTCAAGAAATACCTTATAACCTTTGCTCAGAGAGATTTCTCATATTCTTCACCAACATGGGTAGAAGGATGAAGTGAGTCATATCCGTGGAGAAGCAAATAGTTGTGCTAATGCATTATAGTCTAATTTTGCTGATTAAATTTGATAAATAAGGGTATTAGAGTCCTTATTGTGGTCATGTAGTATTTCTTAACAAAAAAAAAAAAAAATCAAAAAACACAAATGGGTTATTGGCTGCTTGATATCATTTAATGTATGCTTAAATGTGTGTTTGATCCCTGCACTTTGATCATATTTTGGCATTGGTCACTGCACTTTTTTTTGTTTGACATTGGTCCCTGCACTTTGTAAAACTTTTGTCATTGGTCCTTGTGTTAACCTCATGTTAAAAAAAAGTTAAAATTAACGGTGTGCCATGTGGACCAATTATTTCATGCCACGTGGCACATTAAAAGACAAAATTGCAGAATTAAAATAAATTAGATAAAATAATTGATTTTTAATTAGAACAAAATCTAGGCAAGGCATGCTTCTTGGAGCTCCAACCCAGAAATCAACAACAATTCCAATAACAAGGATAACCTAACAACAACAACTATAATTACAAATATTTATTATCTATTTTCAATCTTCACTCCACTTTTCAATCGTAATCCACTTTGTAATAAATCAAACCTTAAACCCATCTCAGCAATCAAAGCGTCCCAACTTGAGTTGATATGCTTGCAACCTGTCTCAACATCGGGTAGAGATATGCCTCACTCATCACTTCCTTTTCTCTTATTGTTAAGAGTCATCGCAAATTCTAAAACTCATCTTCCTTCTTCTTGTTGTTTGAAAACTCAAACCATAATTCGTCAAATCTTCGCATGTGTAGAATAATTGGTTGTTGAATGTGAGTTGATCGGATTGCATGATGAGTCCGATGAGACCTTATTCGACGACAGCAAGTAGCGATGTGAATGCCATTGTTGTGATCATCTTCTACTTTTATTTTTAATTTCCAATTAACAATAATAATAATTGGTCCATTTTTTGAAGATGAGGTTAACAGAAGGACCAGTGACAAAAGTTTTACAAAGTGCAGGGACCAATGCCAAAATATGATCAAAGTGCAGGGACCAAACACACATTTAAACCTTTAATGTATAAGCATTTTCAATAGAAGAGCCAGGAGGATTACTCCAGGAATTAAATTTGTAAGATTAAAAATCACGACTCGGCACAATTAAAAAATCATTTTTTTTAAACTTTTCAGAATCATTTTCCCTAAAATAATTTCAATTTTTATCTATACCTACAAAACATACAAGTCCCCTTCTATAATAGTAAGTTGTTTGAGTACTTTTTTCTTTGCCTTCTCTTATAAATAGAGAGGATCCTATAAATACAACGAGGATCCGCGGTATTCTTCACTTCCCCCTCCATGACTCGAATCCAAGACCCATTGGACGTAGGTGAAACGTCTTACCAACTAAGTTGCGCTTCATTGTGAAGTTGTTTGAGTACTTCACAAGCATGCCAATGCAATGTCTAGATCGGTAGATCCTGTATTTAATATACCATCTACCAGACAGACCTTTTATATACATACATGGGATAACACAAACAACATCGGTCATTTGCAGCCCTATTCATAAATCACACTTACTCTTGAAAATGATCCATGATGTAGAAAACAGATACACAATAACCATACAACGTACATCTTAATACATTTGTAAAAAGAGATGTTGGATTGGGTGCGAAATGTTGGAACAGTATATAACACAATAACTAAATATTATTAAAAACATCACAAACAAAAGGTTTATTACAGAAATTTCTAATCTAGTTTGACTCAACATAATTAAATACAGTAATGTCAAGTAAATAGTTTGATAGACTTTATTCCACGATAACCTCAATTTTATAACGAGTAGATTAGAGTCATAAGACAAAAGAAGAGCATGATAAAGCTCCACCCTTACCATGACAAGGTCTCTTATAAAGTTCATAATCCATGAATCTGTGGCTGTGCACTACAGGCAACAATAAAAGTTATATTACTCCGCTCTGGACTGGCCAGCACGGGAGGAGAGGATGATGCCAACAATGAGACCATACAACGCCAATGCCTCAGCAAAGATGAGAATGAGAATCATTCCAACGAAAAGTTTCGGCTGTTGGGCATTTGCTCTGCAAAAATAGTTCATTTTCAACATGTTAGTTAAATTCAATGCATTAAAATAGAGCTTAAACAGATTTAGTCTTTCAGAGTTAAACAATTTCTCTTTGAACAAATTGTTAAACTGTCGAAAGCAGCAGCGGCGGCAGCAGCAGCAGTGATACAAGTCTAACATTAAAATGATTTTGGAGTTTGTAATTGAATCAACAACAGACTAACAAAGATTTATACTCAAAAAAAAAAAAAGATTTATACTACCCCGTGCTGTAAAAGAGGTTAATGAGGTCAAATAGCTGTTTCTTCGTTATATACTTGCAAACAAGCATAGTCAATACTTATGCTATTTTCTACCTATAAAATAATGTCTTTTATCTAATACAAAGTAACTAGAACTAGGTATGAATATCCACCAATGTACATGAAATACCTAGCACAACCATATCGACTTATTATGTCCTCTGTTGTCAAAGCGGAAATGCGGCGCGGGATGCGGACGCGTAGCGGGCGCTATTTCGGTGGCGCGGACACTAATATATTTAATATTAAAATACTATGCTGTTGAAAAAAAAAAACTAAAATACCTTAAACATTACTCAAAATTCATGAAGTATTCCTAATTTGAAATAAAAGCCATAAGTCTTAAGCAAAACATAAAACATACTTGCAAAAAATACTAATAAAATTCAAGGAAACCAACACTTTAAGACTCTAAAGCTTAAAGTAACAAAAGTGCAAAACATTAACAATTAACAAGGTCATCCTCCCAATTAACAAATTCTACAATCAAGAGATGAAGAGAGGAGAACAAAGATGGGTTCTGCGATCAAGAGATGATGAGATGAGAAGAGGACCCTGAAAACGGTTTTAAGTGACCCTAAAAACGGTTTTAATTACAAAAATGACCCTGAAAACGGTTTTAAGGGAAAAACGTCCGCTTTGACCCGCATCGCGCCCACTTCAGCCGCTTTCTCCAAACGCTCCGCCTTCGAGCACTGCGTCGCGTTTTACTGGTTTTGGCCGCTCTGCGCTGCGATAGCACTGGTAGCGACCGCTATTGACAACAGAGATTATGTCATGATACTAATAAGAACCTAGGAACCCACCCTTAAAAGCTAGCGATATCAAAGGGGAAGAACTAAGCTACTTGAATACTCCACCAAACATCCCATATTACGATGCTTTATTTGGCCTTTCTAGTCAACCCTACGTAGGTAGCCCTTTCCAGGACACCAGCAACCAACTTCGATACCAATTGATAAATATCCAACAACTTGGAGAACCCTCCCTTATAAGCTAGCTATCAAGGAGGAAGAACCAAGCCACTCCAATATCGAGCATCCCATACTATTCAATGCGGGGCTAAACACCCATAATACCCAAGTACCTATAACATACTACTGAAATTGGTATACTTCATCATGTTCAGTTCTCACATTTACATTTCAGAAAATTTACTAAATTACAAGAAAATACTAAATAAAATAGTGAAGAGTGGCCATGTGTTATGTGAAAAGATCATTCATCATTCAAATTACAAAAACTGAAAAACATAGAGAACACTAAAAACATTAAAACCCAATCAGAATTAAAGTCAAATAAGAATTTAGTTATTAATCTATGAAATAGACCTTATAAATTTATACGTGCTTAAATAGAAGTAACACGAAAGAGTTTAACAGAAGGTATACTATAAACTAATTTCAACAAATGTTGGAAGTTATTATTTATAAAACTTATAGAGCAAGCTTGGATAAACTTTTTAACATCTACTTAGGAAACTAAAATTAAAATAGTCATACTTTGATTATGAGTCTTCTAGCTAACAGTTTTTTCGCATAACTTGAAATGATCTTCTACATCTGAAGTCTCAACTCTCAACATTTTCAAAACCTCACTCCTCAAATTTCCCCATTACTGCCTATAAATTCAAAAGGGCTTCTTTTGTTAGATAAGAGTCCAATACTTATTTCAACCATAAAGCTTCCATAAGTTACAAGTTAATCCCAATTGGAGCATTGTAACTGCAAGATTATCTCCAAATTTTCTTCTTCAGATATTTGTTAAAACCAAACCGACTCAATAACTATAGTCAAAATCCAGTAAGTATGACCATTATGCATATTGTAGTACAATAAGACAAATGATCTCTATCCATGTGGCAAGAGGAAGGCAACACCACTTTTGAAACAACCAAAAAAAATGTTTACAACATATGCATCGTATCTTATTAAATCACATACCAGTAAAATCGCTCACTTTAGAGTGTAAACCAAGTAATATCAATCATTTATACGCAACTCAACAATAGATATTATACGTAGATAACTACTAATTCCTACATAACACCAACTCTTGATTTTGCATGAAAAATCAACTCATGATTAACTCACTTTACTAACTACTCAATCTAGAAGAGTCAATTCCTTATTATTGGTATATATCCTAACATCAACACTTCAGATTGAAAACATGTCTATATGCATGATGATGATACACATGGTTACTTCTTATTTCTTAAATTACGATTAGTGTCTATGTGTCAGTGTCGTGTCCTGTGTCTGTGTCAAATCAAATCAGTTACGAAATCAAAACGAAAAAAAGGTATATGGAGAGAATGAAATACCTAACACCAGCATCACCAACAACACCAATAGCCATGCCAGCAGACAAGCCAGCAAGACCACAAGCAAGACCAGAAGAAAGATGAGCATACCCATCAAAAAGGTAATAAGATTTAGCCTTAGGGTTAATCCCAGTACTAATAATAACAGCAATAATCAAACCATAAATACCCAAAACACCAGCCATAACAACAGGAACGATCGATTTCATAACAAGTTCAGGTCTCATCACACCCATTGATGCTACTCCGACACCACTCTTCGCTGTTCCATATGCCGCTCCCATACCTGAATAGGGAAAATTGAATCAAAATTGAATTTGAATGATTAAGAATTAATTGAAATGATTAAGAATTAATTGAGGCTTACAGGAGAAGATTAAGGCTGCGGCGGCGCCGAGGAAGCCGAAGAAAGGAGCAGTTTCATCGCCGCTGAAACCAGCCATTTTTGTTTTAGTTTTCTGTGAAAATGAGATGAATCGAGAAATGAAGAAGGTGATAGATTTTGATGATAGATAGAGATCTATTCTATTATTATTGTTTTTTTCTTTTTAATTAATTTTGGATTGGATCAAAAGGAAGTTTCTTGAGTGGACCCCCACTAAGTTTGTGATCACTCACACCACACCACATGTAACGATAACAAGCAAGTATTCACAAAATACATGCAATAACAATACTTCCTCTCGTCCTATTTACAACAAACAATTGACTTTTTAGATACATTAAATAATTTATGTATTTAACCAAGTACATAAATTATTCAATGTATCTAAAAATTCAATTGTTTCTTGTATAAATAACCGAAGGAAGTAGAAATAATAATAAGCAATTCAACCATTATGTGAAGACATCCCCTCAAATAATAAGCAATTCAAAAGACATCCCCTAAAAACAAACATTATATGAAGAGAAAGAATGGGAATGGAGTCATGTTCATGGATCAATTCTTTTTATGAAGGTAATTGAGTAATTTTAGATTAGAATGGTTTTGAAGGTGCATGTCAAAATGTTTTAGGGATATTTGATATGATGAGACGTATGTTTGAATCGGGCACGGATCTACGTTGCCTTAATTGGGGGCTATTGACCCCACATGTCCATTATTTTTCTAACTAATAAATTAAATTAAGATGATGACCCCACATACAATTTTATGTTGACGCCACAAAAGCTTGTTTAGTGCACTAAAGAAAACAATTATACAATGATACCTTTCGGTTACTATTATAATCAAAAAATTCATTTTTAAGGCTCATTCAATAAATGATGAATATGGTTTAAATGATAAACTACATATATCATTTATTGAATGAATCTAAAAAATGACTTTTGTTTATAATGTGGTTACCATGACTTTTGTTTCCATACATCATTTTGTATTTGGTTTATTTTTTATCCTTCATCCAACCAAATCAACTTTAAAGGATTCTAGAAGGTGAAACTATTTTTTATTCATTTTTATCGGATAAATTTTTTCAATATTAAGGTATTTTAAATTTTTGGATATACATTACTATAATTTTTATTTTATAAACTTTTGCACAATATTATGATTTTATCTTTATTAGATATAAATTTATATATTTTTAAAAATATTTTTTATAAACAACCTTGACCCCACTTATTGAAATTTTTGGATTCGTCCCTGGTTTGAAGTAATACCTATTTTTATGAACTCTTTGAAACAAATGAAGTTTGAATAAGCTGTTTAGAAGGTTTTTAAATCCATTATTTTGAAAGTATGTCTCACAACTAAAAAGTATTTACATGTTAGCTTTGAACAAAATCGTTCATTGTGATTTAGATATGAATTTATATTCTTGTAGGTTGGGCGGAGCACCGAAGAGGCAAACAATTTGATCATAGAGGCAAAATTCAATCTCCTAAGTCCTAATTGGTTTTGAATGTTATTTTTGGTATTTCCCTCGTTTATTTTTTTTGGTATTTCCCTCATTTATTTTATGTATAGATAAAATTTTAAGATCTATGCTGCATTTGAATTGCAAAACAGTAAGTAGTAGACATGACAATACATGATGAAGGACAAAACTTACCTAAGTTTCCATAGGTCCAGTTTTTACTGTTTGCCAATAGAAATATGGCATGTGGATAATTAAATTTAATTTTGTTTAAATAATTTAACGCTGTTAATTTGTTCTTGTCAACTGTTTCCTCCTTGTAATCTATCAATGGAAAATCTACCAACAGTCGTGTACATCGCCACCTCCATCCTCAATGAACCAGATGCCAAAACATCATCCTTGAGATTTTATGTGACTATGGTGCAATCTATCAATTGACCTCCGCTATGTTACAAATCTATAAGATGTAACTATCAGATTAGGAACTCTCGGATCTATGGTTTGAGTGAAGAGAAGGGTGATGTCCTTGATATTTGATGGTCACCCAAAATCAATTTTTTTGTGAAATTGTTGTCCAAAACTTGCAGATACTGAAAAGATGATGATGAGTCTCAGAGTATGCTTCTCGTTCAGCAAATTGGGATATGCAGAGAAAATCGGTCTTTTTCTAACGTTTCTAATGGAGGTTATCAATTAAAATAAATAATACATGTGTCATATTGCTATTGGTAAACAGTAAAAACTGGACATATGAAAACGTAGGTAAGTTTTGTCTCATGATAAATTGTACAAAACAAAATTGTATTGGAAAGAGAGATAACAATGATATGTTAATTGTTGAATTGAGAAAGAATATGAGTTGCTTATATCGCATCGCAAGTCACTAACTAGTTAGTCAACTAACTAACTCTTTGTTATAAACTGTTGTGCAAGTTAGTTTGATATTTAGTTGCCTCTTCTTTCTGTTTTAGCAAATCAAAAAAATCTCTAGTTTAACATTTAGTTGCCACTTCTTTTTTCTTTTGCAAAAAAACATTGTTGGATAAATATGACTGAGTGCAAGGAAGTGAAATACAACTCATTGATCCCTATTCTCTATATAATCATAAAAAAAAGACCATTTTTCATAAAATATTTCTCTTCATCATCGCACAAATTTGATAGGATCTTTTATAAGATGATCTCCATTTTCTCCACATTATCATGTTTTTTTTTTATCATGTCCCATTAATTCTTCTCGGTTCAAATTTTTTTCCTTCTCGGTTCAACCCATATTATCAACCAAAAAGAATGATATGGTTGAGAAAACGAACATTCATAGACAGAGAAACATGTGTTTTATTTTTTGTAATTTTAAAATAAAATAAATTTATAGAAGTAAAAAAATAATGTATTGCAAAATTCATTTTTAAAAACACTAAAAAATAATAAGTGCATGTGTGTTGTACACACACATAATGAACTAAACTCCATTTAAGGTTAAGACTCAAACCGTGGATCTAAAAGACACAGGTTAAGAGACTTATGTATTTCTCATTCGTGCCACACCACACAATGATGTTGAATAGTGGCAGAGCCATGATTTTATAGAGTCTGGACAAAAATTTCACATTTCCTGCGGATAATTTTATAGACTTCCCATATAATGTTACTTTCTTTCTGCAGATAATTGCACATTTCCTACGAATATACCTTTCCTGCGGTTCTTAAAATCCTAAGGAAACAATTACCCACGAAGGTATTACATTTACCTAGGAACCTAAATCTTTGGCAAAATCTGCAGGAAACTGCGGAATTTACACCAAAATCCGCAGGAAAAATGAGAGGTTCTAGTAATGGTTGGACTTGCTACAAAGAAAGTAGAAGCTGAGTCTGGGCTAGTGCTCAGGCTACCTGGGGGTGGCTCCGCCCTTGCTGAATGGGTATTTCGTCTAGTAAGTGAGGTTATACCACGATGGGGGTATTAGAAGAATAAATACGGGTGTGAATAGTAACTTTATTGTTAGTTTTTGTTCTATTAAAGGCTTGATTGTTATTGTAACTTGTAACCCATAATAGAAGAAATATGAGAGGGTTTTAAAAACTGGTGGATTTAATATATTGGTCATTACTTTTTCTACCCTATGAATTTTTCGCGCGTCCTATTCAGATTCTAAAATCTGAAATATTTCAACGTGTTTTTGAATGTTTTTATAGGGTGTTTATGCAGTTCGGATTCTAGAATTTGGACTGCATAGAGTGCGCAAAAAGCTTATAGGGTGGGAAAAGAAACAGTCTAATAAATTTTTGGGAATTTTGTCTCCACAATTATTTTTTTGGATGCAATTCAAATTATAAAATTCGAAAAATAAAAGATTTTTAAGAGTGTTTTGAGAGTTTTAAAGTACATTAACGATTTTTAGATTAGACGACCGGCGGTTTTAAGACCTTTCAACACATCTGTCATGTCATGGTTGTGTTTACCATCATCAACTTTGAGGCTCCAATCACCAGCAGTCAACAAGTAACCTCTCAGCCGAAACGGACACTCGCATTTAACCGAACCAGCTATCTCGCGCCGACTCTTTCTTTTGTACTCGGTGTATGAACCTCCCCTTTCACATATCAAAGTAACAAATGACGCTTCTTCCATTGCCACTGTTATCGGATTTACCAATAACAGTTGAAAAACCAAGCTTCCTAGCTTTCTCTCGAACCCACTCCAACAAATCATTCTGTGTTGCAAACTTTTGTTTAGTGGTAAAATATTCTCGCTGGTCAATACAAACAACAACAACTGGAGGTGGTACAACAGGAGGAATAGGAGGAGGAGGAGCATCCTATACTTTCGAACCACCTAAACAAATTTCAAGTTTCGGTGGTGGTGGTGGGGGATTCTCGGATTTGGCATTTTCGGAATCATGCGCATCTTCAAGTAAAAGAAGCGGCAACACAATAAGAGGTTCATTCTGAGGTGGATCATCATTTGGGGCATTAACAGGAACAATCATGACTGAAAACAGTGCGAAGCAGAGTTAGAAAATGAACACAGTTTCTGTACTGGTGCAGTTCGGATTTCGAAATCCAGAACGCATGAATGCAGTTCGGATTAAGTATTTCGGAACCATACAGTGCAGATCAAACGGCGTGATCAAAAGTAAATAGCTTAAAAATCGAATAGGGGAAGGTTTATATACACGTTACTTTTGCATTCAGACGAAAATGATGATGTTAACCCCCCTTGATGGCCAGATTGCTGCTCCAAAGCATATTTTCGCCCAAAATGGAGTGTTTTTTTAGAGGTGTAGGGAGTGTTTGTGATAAAGGTGGTGTGCTTCAGCTAGGTTCTTGAGGACTATATATAACCTAGTTGTTCGGATTTCATTTTCCGGAAAAAAAACGACTACTTTTCTTGCTCAGTTTAAATACAGGGTGTGCAGAGTTTGTTTTCCGGAAAGTAACCATTTGGTCCAGATTAAGTTTTACGATTAGTCTTTCACCCTGGACAAGCCCAAGCTTCACAAGTAACATGTAGCAGGGTGATTTACTAATCATTTCAGATTATACTATTCGAAATCTGTCCGGATTATATAATCCGGACAAAGGGTATTTTGGTCAAAATCATAGGGCGTGCGAGAAGGCAACATGGTGGAAAAAGCAATACTCTTAGATTTATTATTGTTGTTGGTGATTTTATGGTTTTTTGGTTATTGCTTCTCCGCTTGGATTTTGTTATTTCTAGTTTGTACCCCTTTTGATTGTCTTAATGCTTGAAATGACTTTTTTTTATTTTTATCGTGTTGTATTTTGAGTAAGAGACTTATGACAGCTATCAATAAATTTAGCATCCTTCCAATCTTATCAGAGACTTGTCAAGATGTGGTTCAATTGATCATTTCATAGACCACTTATAATTGATATGAGCGAACACCTGCAAATATTTATTTTTTATCTAGATTTAAGAGAATAAAGACTAGTTGTAGATCTCACATTATTATTGATCTTTGACCATTTATGAAAGAAATTAGTTTGGTAATTATATTTTAGTTTGTTAACGCCGTACGTGATTCTGAAATTTCTATATGTATCATGGTGATTGTATTATCTTAATTTTAATATTTGAATGACACTTAATTAATTATTTTTTAAAAATGTCGACGGTGTGGAAAATTCCTCCTTCGATATTTTGAAAGAATAATTTGGCCTGAAATCTTGTTTCATGGCTTATTTCACATTAAATCGTTTTTTCTTCTATAAAATAAAGTTTAGGTTAGTATGATTTCGGACGCTCATCACATTAGGACATGTTTTAGAGTTTAAACACTGCTTGTAAATGTACTTATAGATTATTCACTAAAAGATCATGACATTGACAACGCGAGTTAAATCCACCTCATTGTGGTATATAGACCAACTACTTACCAACTGAATTAACAAAATAGTATACATATCTACTTTATATAGCCTACAACAAAATAGACTTGTGTTATCATTGGCTAAGTTCTAATAATATGTCCATTGAAATTTTTACCACATTTTCGAGCCTTCACAGTGAAGAACTAGTACTGGCCATAATTCCATTTCAGATATGATATGGTACGTTGTCTGAAACATGCATGATAAAAGTCCATTGAGAACATCACTCAAATAGTTATATGAAGCAATGGCACTTAAATATGGAAGCGTAACTATTCTTAAAGTTTTTGTATCACTTTGTGAGTTGTCCAATTTCCGTAAACTGTATAAATCTTCAATTGGAATACATACTGATGCCTCATGATGCCGGGGCTAGCTTAACGAATTGAAGATGAAATTGCGCGTAAGAAAAGTTCGATAGAAATAGTGCAGGTTTGACATCTCATGTAAGAGTGACTATTAATATATGTACCTTTTCTGTAAGGGAATTGGCTCACGAGTTGAACCCATTGCTTTGCAATAATGTATGGGCTTTTCAAGCTACCCGAGTTTCATCCGAAGGCCGAAAATTAGATTTTATTATTTCAGTTCAATTTTAATAATTTTTGTTTTATTTTCTGCGCATTAGAGTTTCCTTAGTATTTAAACACTCCAGATAGAGATGCGTTTTTTATTAATTCAATAATATTTCAAAGAATTTTCTCAATTTCTGGTGGATTCCGAAACCCTATTTTCACAAGTCTGTATCTTGCAAACTTATTCTTTTTTCTATCTAAGTTTAACGCTTGCTATCTTTCGTTTCCGTCTGCATCATCTCATAATTTATAATATATCTTTTAGAGCATGAGTTTCTGCTTGCATTTCATCTTACTGTAGAGAGAAATATATAAATATACCTATATAAGTACATTTTTTATGATTCGCACACGGTTTGTGAGACTTAAGTTTTAATTCTATCATAGTGTATTTTATCTTTGACATTGCTATATAAATGTTAAACTACAAAAATGTAGGTCCATGCATCTTGATGAAGATTTCATGGTGCCACTTGCGAAAATCAAGGTTAAAGTCAATTGTAACAAAGTGTTTGGTACGTATAAGAACAGTGAGATTATAATTGGAGTAGAAGTGGAATTCAATGTAATGCTTGTGCAGTAATAAAAGGTGAGAATGGAAATCATTGGTGCGGGCACAGTTAATAAGCTTGTTCTTTACAAGTTTACATATATCAGAATATTGCCTTTTCAGTTTTGCATTATGCTTTCCCCGCATATATATCGGAGCAAAGAAGATAAACTTTTTCTTTATAATCTGTAATGCTTCACCACTATCATGCAACTATGCAGTCCAATAATGAATATCTTTCACCATTTCTTGGTAAGGTTTAATCGGTCATTTTGGTCAATGAGTGTACGTGATATTGTCAGTATAATTTTTAAATGTGTCAAAATTGTAATCACATTTTTAGTGTCTTTTTGTTAGTAATTTTATGAATGAAATTGATCAATGAAAAAGATTAAATTGACTATTGAAAAATAGATTTGAATACCAAAATGACAAATAAAAAAGACACATGTGGATGTGTTCGTTGATGCATTCAACATTTGTTCATATTTCGTCTTGACGAAACACTGTTTTGGTCATGGTAAAACAAAATTTCTTCCTCTTTCCCCGTCCCGTTCCGAGGTTGTCCCCTCTAACATGGCGCGGGTGGCTACCTTGGTTAGTCAAAAAGCCGTGTTGGTCCCTTTGTGATTTTGGCCTACAAAAGCTAGGGAAATTAACATGTTAATCCAAAATTGCAACTGTCACATTTGCTTAGGTTGATGACAAATAGCAACCGTGCACTACCACTCCTTTAGTATCTCTTAATAATCGACTCGGTCTCTGTGGCATCCTGTGAAGAATTAATGAACATCTTTCACTTATTAAAAGCAAAAATAAGTCTCTATCAGAACTTGGTAAACAATCTAATAAAGCCAATAAAAATTAAGGTATATTGCAAAACAAGGAGAATCACAACTTTTTGACAAACTAACACAAATAAAAGTTCATTGTGAATGCGAAATTTGTAAGTGCAAAACTTTTAAGAGGCATGTCTGTGTAACACAAGCAACATGAGATTTTTAATTAGTCAATTCCCAACGCGTAGTAATCGATTTGAGTTGGACCCTCCACTGAAAACTGACATTGAAATTCATCACCATAATCTCTAGATCAAGATCCTTCAGCTAGCCCGTGACCATCATAGCCATGCTTTCTCAATCAGAGACCCATTTAAGGCCCATGCCTCGAGAGTTCGTGTTCAAATTAATTACTTTTCCATCACTTTCATTTCTTTGTAGTAGTATTCTTTTTTCTAGTACCTAAACAAACCATTTCAAATGACAACAATTAATATGACATTAGTTAAATGAAGGATATATGAGTGGTGATCCAATGTCGTAAAGTTTTGAGTTAAGACATGATGCTCAGGTCTTTTAGGTCTTGATCATTTAGCTCATTAATGCTTCCGATATTTTAGTGTGGTCTTATTTAGCTCATTATTGCTTCCAGGGCTCCTCAAGAAATGGAGATTACTCCCGCTCCCCCACCAATTTGAACTAGACTCTTGTATCATTTGTTGGGAGTCCATGGATGTATCTGGAGCAATAACATGTCAATCATCTATGATCACTAAAAGATCGAGACATCTCACCTTCACCAAAAATCTTATGACATAAGTAGATGATAGAGACTTACCACTTACACTTGAATCCAACGAACTTGTCGCTCTAATTGCTCGCCAAACTCTCCTAACACATATATACAAGTGTTAAAAGTGAACACAACCTCCCATCAGATTGGGACATATGCTACACCTCCTCTCAATCCTATAATCATTTTAAACACATAATTAGAAGAAAATTCCATTGGTACAGCACAATAACTCCTTTGAGAAAATCATTGTTACTAGTTTTAATCAATCCAAACTTTTTAAGACGAGTAATAGAAATTGGGCACAGGCATGTCCACTATTGGTATGCATAATAATCAATCATCACTAGATAGAATGAAAAATTATACATTGATTAGTGCTTATAATTTCACACCCACAAATCTAGAAAAAGGGTCCAAAAAAATTCCATCAAGAGGGGTCTTAAAATCGGTTTTAATCATGGTGTATTGAGTGACATGCTGCTAGAGTCTGGGCTCTAGAAAGTGAACATACATTACATATATCTTCATTGCCCTTTCAATGAAAAATGTTAAAATTAGCACCTATAAGGTAGCAATCATGGTTCATGTCCCCTTTGAAAGAAGCTTGTGATTCACACCTAGCTACAAAAACAAATAGTGAATTGGAAGACATTGACAAACCCCATTTGCTTTTTATTTATTTATTATATCTATTTTTTACATGTTTACTTTTATTTTTATTTTGCATTTCAAGTGAAGAATTTAGTTGAATAGCTAAAGAGAGTTTAGTCTACCGAAATCGCAAAATTTCACAATATGGCTCATGCTAAGTTAAGTGTCAAACATGGCCCAAATAAGATTACTTTATGAAAAAAAATTAAGTTAATGGTCATACTAACTAGGGATGGGAATAGGTCAGGTCGGCCTACAGAGACCTACGGCCTAGTCTACAACAGGGCAGGTCAGACCAGACTTTTTATCTTAAATAGAGAAGACATATGCTTTTTTTAAGTCTATTTAGCTTAAAAAGATAGGCCACTGGTCTCTCAAAAAGCCTCTTAAGCCTATTAGGTCAGCCTATTTAAGTAAAATGAATAATATTATTTATTATTATATTATATTTTGTACTTTGAATTAAAATATAAATTTGTAAACTTTTTCAATAATTTAAGCTTTATTAGTATACATTAATTTTTTGCATATATAAATGTATTATTATAAACTAGAATATAAATATGATACAATATATAGTCGAATTCCCTAAAACCTCGTGTTGATCATGTAAAGAGTGTTTAATTTAATTGAATTATTAGTTTGCTAGTCCATTTAAACTTAGATCACATTGTTTATTTAAAGATGTTCATAAGATATAGACTTTTAAACAGGCTAACAGGTTGTATCAGACTTTCAGAAGGTCAGGCTCAGGCCTAAAAAGTAGGCATATGACAGGCCGTATGTCAGACTTAAGCTTTATGACAGGCCAGACTTATGTCTTGCAAAGCCTAGTTCGGCCTAGCCTATTCTCATCCCTAATGCTAACTAGTGCCTCGAACACTAGTTAAAGAAAACAAAAGTAGAAAATTTTGCATTAAAAAGAGTATTATTTACACTTTTAAGAGTTTGACCGTACAAGTTCCAAAAATTGTTTATTATTAAGTCTTCTTAACTAATGCGTCAAAGACAATAGTTAGCATTTTCTTTAAGTTGATTAAGGTGATTTTTCTTCACCAACCACCGTCAACCATAGATTAAAATTGCATAACAATTCAGAAATAAAGAAAATTTAAGGGGTAGGAGTCCTGTCAAAACAAAAGGGACTGAGATTTTTAAAGGACCCCACAAGGATCTCAGTTTAGTTGGTTACGCTAACCCCGTTATTCTCTTTTGCACATTTTCTTGTGATTATTTGAAAATAAAATAATTTATGTTTTACTCTGTAAAATTAAAATGCAATAGAGATTGGCTCATTGGCATTGGCTAGAAGCTAGATAGAGACAGAGATAGTTTCTTTGAATTTGGTGGGGTCCACAAAGAGTTCAATGATGCATTCCGTTCCATAATTGGAGAACCACGGCCGACCACCACCACCGTGCTACGTGGAAATAACCTGTCCACATCATTGTCTACGGCAGCTAATGATTTTCTTGTGGTTAATCACAGTTACAGGAGTTTATAAACATTTGTATAAGTCAATGAATGTTGATTCAGTTAATAAAGAGTTGTTGGCTTAATCGTAAGATCATGTGTTTAATTTTAGATATGGATGTGATGATCCTTTTGATAGATAATTTATAAGCATTTTTTAAATATTGAACCCTAACCCCATCCTGAACCTTCGAAACCTAATTTATCTAAACTTTTATAACAAACAAAAAATATTTATATACATGGTTGAACTTATTAAAAGTGTCATTGAAATGTTTCATTTCCAAATAGTACTTGATGTTAGAACAGAGTGCATTCAAGTTTGGGATTGATCTCACACTCGCTCAGTTAGATCAAATTACGAGAAAAAACTTAAAGAAATTCTTAGAAGGATTAGATGAAGAAAATTCTGTATTGAAATTGAATGCATTCGTACTTACACACTTGCTTGCTATGCCAGTTTTCTATATAAGGGATACACACTAGTTTGTTACACTTACACATTCAATTAACTATCCTAACTGAATTATACTTGAAATGGATATAAGCTATTATTCAGTTTATTATTTTTATAAGTGATGTCAGACTAAAGAAAGGTGGCCGATAATGGTGGTGGTCTAAGTGAATTGGTATAGCATTTCAATTGCCGGTAGTATTCATATTCTATCTTTACCTTAAAAGTTGATTTTGTAAAAATATTTTCTAAAATTGAGTTAGATTCATTCTCAAAGTTTAAAAGAAACTACAATATGAATTCGTGAAATAGTTCAACATTAATCATACCATTTTAAAATTTATATCCGAATTTCTTTTAAAAAAAATAATATCCGAATTAGCATACTAACAATATAGTTTAAATTGTTGGGTCACTGGGGGAGCTCGAGGGACCATCCACATTGAGGCTAGAACAACCCCACAAGCAAGAGAGACACCACACTCTTACCCGAAACCTTAAGGCAATGGGTTTATGGGTCCTCTTACTTATAAGATATTCAACCTTTACTCTTTTATCGGATGTGAGACATATTACTCACACCTGCACACAACAACACTCCCCCTCAAGTGTGATTCCATCACTTTATCGTGCTCCCCCCAGAGCAGAAGCTTTTTACTTGCTTGTGTTGCCGTTGCTGCACAAGGAGCCACTTGCTGCTTGTACCGTCGTTGTTGCTTCATGCGCAGCTGACCGACGGCCTCGGTCGCACCCTTCGTTGAACCGGGGCTCTGATACCATGTTGGGTCACTGGGGGAGCTCGAGGGACCGTCCGCATCGAGGTTAGAACAACCCCACAAGCAAGAGAGACACCACACTCTTACCCAAAACCTTAAGACAATGAGTTTATAGGTCCTCTTACTTATAAGGTGTTCAACTTTTACTCTTTTATCTGATGTGAGATATATTACTCACACTTGCACACAACAATATAAATAAGGTAAGAGCAAATTGATTTGACTAGTAGTTTCTAATTAACATCACGCATTTTCAAACATAATAATAGTTGAAGATGTTGGATCTTCTTCAAGATCTGACCTTCTATGGAGACCAGTTTGAATAAATAGTTTACTTTCTGTTAATCCTCTAGAAAGAGATTGTTACATTCTTTGTGTTACATTGTTATATGCAAAAAGGGCCGTAATTATTACAAATTAATTAACCTCCAAGCTATATATCAACACTCCTCAACCAACACACCCGTCTCTGTACTAGAGGAAAGACCTAAACAGGCCCTGATCTTTCACTATTGGTACAAATGGTCCATTCGTGTTGCAATCTAAGAAAAAGCAAGAAATTATGATTAATATTTTTAAAGGAGCAAGAATTATGATCAATGTATTAACACTTGTATGTATTAAACTTAAAGAACGACTAAAGATTTCACGCCATTGCCGACAATTGAAGTACCTCATCTATTTGTAAATGCACGATAGTTACTAATCAAATGATCTATATATAAACTTTAGGTATTAAAAAAAAATAGAGACTAGTTTTATTTTTCTTGTCTTTAACTTATGATGATAGTCATAGTTTTCAGCATTGCTCAGGTGTGTCTTGGAAGCACGGACATTAGACACAACAATGACACGTCAACATCGATTAAATTTTAAAAAAATGGCATAACTCAATGTAAACATGCATCAGTGCTATGTTTAGACACAACACGTGTTGGATATCAGAACATACATTCGATCATAATTGTCGGTGCAACAAAGATGCGTAGGCCTTGCAATATCAGTTGGTTCCTTGCAAATGTACCAATGTTTATTTTATTTTATTTATGAAAAATATATACAATTTTGTAAATAGGATCGGTTTTAAGATTTTGATGCCCTGGACAAAACAATAAAATTGTGCCATTTTAATTATTCCAATAATTTTCTTCTTACATTTTTTGTTTTAAAAGATTCATTTATAATCAAAGTTTTCTAAAAATATATTCTCAATATAATTAATCAAACCGAATTAAAAAGATATATATTTACATAGTACTAACTACTAAGTAAAAATACCACAAAAAAAAAACATTTAAGTAAAAATAATAATTTTGATGTCCCTAAAATAATGGTGCTCCCTCCTATCCATTCTCAGGGTCACCCCTGTTTGTAAATATTTACGTTTTAAAAATTAACTAGAATAACAAACAGGGTGGGGTCGAGCAAAATGAGTTCAACTTTCACATCTTAGTGAACTAATGTTTGAATCCAACTAAAAGAGTTACTTATATTTAATGTCCGACATTTATTGAATTTGATTATATCTCCTTTAAATTTAATAAAATGAGTATGACCATTTAAATTGGTCAACAGTCAAAACATATTGATAAACTATCACTAATGTTTGTTAGAATGTGTTTGAAAGGAATAATATATGTCGTGTTAATGTAATTTGAAGAGTAATGCTAACTCTTGAAAAAAATTATTTATTATTTTGTTGGAGCTAGACAAGAGAAGGTGGGGTTATGGGGTAATCAAAGGCATGCCCTTAGGAGGAATGTTTTGGAGTTATTTTTTTTGTCTTTTCTTTGTTTATCTTCTACGTAAAGTTGAATAACAAATTCACCAATTCGTGACTTACACGTTGGTTGATCGCACTGTTGTTGCTCAACTTACGTTTTCTCTCTTTTTTTCCATAGTTGCTTCCTCAAAATACTTGTCGAGAAATGATTAGAAAGACCGTAATGGTACCTTGAATAAAATGGATACTATATTGGCTTGGAAAAAAGAAGACCATTTTATAAGGTATTGCGCATATAATCCGATATAATTATCCTACCATTAAGACTATACTATAATTAATGTGATAGAACCTGTTTAAAACATTTACTTAGAAAATATGTTATCCTAACAAGGGAGACAGCTTAGCTTACTGGACAAATTTAGTTGTTTGGCTAGAATAAGATAGTAACATCATATGATAAATTTAAAGCATAAAGAATTTTATTGCTCACGTGAAAAATTAAATATTTATCAAATGGCACGATGTTAAATCTTCGTAGTGAAGTTGTGAAGACGCACTAGATAAATAATTCTCATAACCTCCATAAAAAAGCTTCTTTATAAGGTCTCTCTTTTTTCTCTTGGTACAATCTTTATGGAGAATTATACTCGAGTTCTAGCTGAACTATAATTTTTAAAACAAAATTGATTATATTTTGGTAATGGAATATTTTTTTAAGGATAAGGGGTCATTGCTTTTCTTTAACAATGTACCAGGAAAGAAGGGATAACATGAGACTTTAAGGTATTTTATTTTATTTTAAAAAACAAAATGAATAATATCAAACCAAAAAGAGATCTAAACCTGCACAAGGAGTGCAATGCTATGACTCAACTGTAATTACACGATAAAATACAAACCAAGCACCAAGAAAAAACAATAGAACACCAGCTAGTAAACAAACCAAATCACCATCTAGGAGCAATGGAGGGAGTTTATCCACCGGTGATAGAATGTCAAAAGCGAAGTTTTTATTTTTTGTTTTCAACCACCAAAAAGATAGGAGTTCACTTTATCAAATAATCGATGTAATGCCAATTATTTTTGAAAAAAAAAATGCGAGCGCTCATTTCCTTCTGGAAGGACCCAAACACAAGCCAACCATATCAAATGAAGTGATGACCGAATTTTCCTAGAGTCACCTCCTAAGCTTCCAAATTGGATGAGATGATCGGAACTATGCAACCTATCAGCTGAACAACCATTGGCAAATGAGAGCCCAGATGCTACGATAAAAAAAAACCACAACTCGCAAACATAAACGGGTGATCCACGTTTTCGTACTTACCACAACCACCCGAACAAAGAATAGAATGAAACTTTAAGTTGTGTGGTAAAGAACATATATAACTAATAAGTTAACTTGTATCAAATAAACTAGTAAACTAAATTTATAGTGTCCTTTTTTATAAGACTCATTTGCTATTTTCAACTACATTAATTATTTCTTTACATGCATGCCCTTATTTATTATACATCTTTTTCTTCAATTAGAAATAAATATCATATGGAAAACCTAAACCAACTCTTTCTCTCTCAAGAATAAAATTGTAAAAGCAATAGTGATTACAAACACTTTAATATAAATATCCATTTTCTTAATTCCCGTAATTTTAGCAAAAGAGTCTTATATATAGGGACAGAGTTAAGGAAAAGCAACATACTATAACACTAATATTTGAGGGCTATCATCCATTCCATTTACTAATATTTGAGAATACTAATGTTGATGTAGTATATTATATTGATATGCCTCCAAAATATTTGTGCCTATAACAAAGAAGTGCCCTGGCTCTGACTTAACAGAAAGGTCAGTTTTGAGTGTTTTTCTCTATTGCGCCAACTTCGCATGTTCTTATTTGATAAAGATTGCAAACTCACCGCCCAAAGATGAATGCGTTTCTGTCAATAAAAAATGTGCAAGCTTTTCTAGACTTTGTTTTGAGAATTAAAAGGGAAAGAGAAGTGAGTATTTTCGGAGGATAGAATGGTGGTGTTGTCTTCATGGGTGTTGATGATAGGGTTTGGTTAGGTGTTGTGTGTATGGTGGTCTTTTATGGGTGTTCCGCCTATATACGGTGCCTTTTCGTAGTGTCTGAATTACCAGTATCTGTTTGTCTTGAGCAAGGATCTTGGTATTAAATAAATTTTGTTGTTAATCAACCAATGTATTGCCCATTCTACTTGGAGGGTTATAAAGGGTTTAAAAAAAAAAAAATCAATTATCTTCCTCTTTTTAAAATAATTCAAAGCAAAAGAATATCAATTATAAGTATAATTTTGCTCCTCATTCCCTTTTTTTCTCAAACAAGTTGAGAACTTCCACTTCATTTTCCTTTTCATCCCCTCCCTTTTGTTCTAACTCCCAAACAATACCTTAAGATATTTATGCACAACTATTCGAGCATAAGCTAAGTCGAGTAGTAATGTTTGAGCTTTGTTGATTCCAAAATATAAAAGTTTAAGCTTCGCTCATCTACTTATTTCCATGTCCATATGGGAGTAGTTCGACTTTAAGAAATGGAATGGATGATAGCCCTCAAATATTAGTATTCTCATCTATTCTCTAATGATGCGACACCCTAACCATTTGACACATCAACATACTTTTATCTTTCTGCGTCTTTTGTAACAAAAAAAATCATATTTAAAGGAGAGACAAAATGATCTTGATGAAATGATGGATATGGTATATGCATGCTCTAATATTTGCCTCTCATCTCTTTCACTATATATAGTTTCATCGTAATTTGGTGAAATTGTATGATGAAAGAAGGATGGAGTTTGGATTGCATGTTGAACCTCGTAAGGGACAGAAGTAAAATGCTGTTTTGTGTTGACTCTAGTTGACCACACTTAAATAGGTAAGTTTTAAAGCTAGCTTACCAATATGAATGACCTTGTGTCTAATTATCATTGTACCACATTTCAGCCTATAACACTAATGGATACTTAAGATAATTAGAGACACTTATAATTTGGTAGCAAATATCACTTAGGGTTTGGGATGTTACACCACAAGCCCTCACAAACCTGCAAAAATAACCACAAATTATATGTTTGTGGCAGTAAAAAAAAACCCATATTTGAGTTGGTCACTAATATTGATTAGTTCAGACTACCACAAAAACCATATTTTAGAAAATAATGTGGCGGTTCACAAATCATCAGATTTAAAAAAAAAACAGAAACATACAAAAAAAATTAATTTATTTAAAAAAAATATAAAAATACTTAAATAATTTTAAAATAGAAAAAATATTTTTTAAAAAATAGTTGAAAGAAAGTAGAAAATAATAATAATGCAGAGCAGAGAATAATAACAAAGAGAAGGTAGGAAAAGAAAAAGGTTACAAAGTGGATAGAAGTAAGAAATGGAGGAGAATATAATCAAAAAAAACTAGAGAGACGGTAAAGAAAATGTTTAGAGAGAAGATGGAAGCGATAAATGAAGAAAGATGAGAAGAATGAAATATGATATATAGGATGTGAAAGGGAAAATTGTGGTGGCCTAAAGCCCTCATAAATTTGTGATTGCCAAAGCTCTCACAAAATTTCTAGGTAATGAAGTGTGTGACCGTCTAAGCCCTAATTAACAATGGACTTGAATTTTACAGTTATTGACGACGTAAATTGTGAGGGGTTTTTGCTAGTAATTTGTGAGCGTCTTTTGGCAGCCCTAACTCGTTTTAAAGTTGACGCAAATGGTTGTTTTTATTCTAGTGAAAGATGTAGAGGTAGATGTAAGGATGTCAAAAACATCCGCACCTGGATATTTAAGGATAAACTCCGCTATGGGTACAGAGTAGATACTTTATTGGATATACATGAATGAAATAAATGGATATTTCAACTACCCGTTATTTAATGGATACATATGCGAATTTGATGGTATTCGTATCCGCGGATATCCATACCCGCTTTTATATTAAGTAAATTACATAAATAATCTTACCACCCGTGAATTAGTTAAATCAAGCAACTTTGTTTTTATTAAATATGATGAGCTTTATTTACTCTTTTTTTAATCAAGGATATTTTCTTCTTTTTTTTTTTTGAAGGAATCAAGGATATTTGCTTTTGTTAAATATGATGAACTTTATTCTTGTTTTTGTTGAATCAAAGAACTTTGTTTTTGTTAATTTTTTTTTTTTATAGAAATGAAATGTATGAATATTATTATGTTTTGGCAAAAAAGAAAGAAATGAATGTGATGAACTTTTGTTGTAAAATTTTAGGTAATTACAAAAAATCTTTTTTTTTTTATAAAATAAAAGAATGTTATCCATATGGATATCTGTATATATCGGTGGATACCTCAACATCCGGGATTACCCGCTTAACGGATATTCGCGAAGATATGGAGAGGGTACGAATATCATATTTATGTAATGGGGCACACACAAATATCATACTAATATTCGCGTCCATGAATATCCATTTACATCCTTAGGTAGACACATGATTGTGCAAGAAGAATACAGAGTAACGAACTTCAAATCTTTTCATATCATATTTTTGGAAGAAAATGTCAAATCTCTCCTAAATCAAGCATAATGAGTTTAATTCAAGAAAAGGAGAGATGAGTATAGCTAGCAAGTAGTCGAGATTGTAATTTGCTTGTTCAAGTGAGAGTGGTTATTTCTACATCAACTATGAATGAAAAAATGTTGCTCATAGAAGAGATTGGTCCATATCTAATGCATTAACATTTTGGATGAAGATAGTGTCAATCTCTCAGCGGTTCTAAACACTTTAGCTCATTGATGCTCTTGTTGCCCTCCAACAAATGATATAAGAAACCCTGATTTATTTTGGCGTCGGAACATAAATGAAATCCAAATGTGAGACCCTTGGGTCAAAAGTCTTTATGATATAGGATGTGTAAAATCACACTTAAGAGAAAGATTGTTAGATTCAAGTTTAAATGACTAGTCGTAAATCGTCTATATGAATTGACAAAATGATAGATATACAAGAAAGATTACTCATATACTTAATCGTTAAAATTTTGGGTGGAGATGCGTTGCCTATCTTTCTTATGGTCTTTGAACATTTGTTGTTGCTCAAAGCGCTTCTACACATGCTCCTTAACATAATTCACACCCTTTGTAATTCGCAAGATTTAGAGGATTTTCCATTTAATTTCTAACGTAGTAATACCTATTCAAATTTCAGTCAACAAGAAATGTAGTAAGAAGAATATGTGAGAAAATATGAGTATTCCTCTTAAAATATTTGATGTATGATTAATTAGTATTCAGTTTAATTAATTTCCCGCGGGTGCAGTCATAGCTATGAATGTAGTAGATGGAAATGTGTGCCATTTTGTTTATTGAATCCTTGATGAGAGTTAGACATATTCTGCAAATGAAAAGGAAAAGAAACAAAAAGGAAAAGAAAAAGGTAAAGAATGTTAGGCAATGACGTCACTACATGGGGGGACAACCATGAAGCCATGCGCAATTTGATTTGCGGTCCTTCCTTCCTTACTCTTTTCTTTTATTTATTCTTTATAATTAATCCCCTCACACACTCCCAACAGAAAATTCTTCTCTCTTCTCTCTCTCTCTCTAATCTCCCTCTCCCTCTCTCTCTTCTTCTTCAACTCAAACCTAGCTCCTTGATCATTTTGTCTACTTCTCTTCCCTGCAGTACTTTTCTTCTTTAAACTAGTAAAATTTCTCATCAGGTGAGATTATAACACTAGCTACTAGCTAGTAGTATAAAGTCCATCAACATATATATGTTCTTCTGCAAAATCTCCTTAACCTAGGTTCATGCATGCATGTTTTTCTTTTCCAATTAATAACACCAGTACAATACTCTCTGCTCAAGCTCATTAATCATCGAGGAATTTGCTTTGTTTGAGTAAGAAAAGTATATAAAAACAATCACACAAGTCTTTTGTAATAAACTGCAATTAATACATGTAACATTTTTTTCATCTTTCATTTTTGTGCACAAATAGAACTATACTATAGGTTTATATCCACATTTTTCATATTTGTATGTTGTTGAGTTTGAATTAAATTTACCAAAGTTATAAGAAGGCTGCACCTGCAAAGTCTCTGAACATAGTATTAGGTTTAGAGGAGTAGCCATAAAAGTAGTAGTAAAACATTTATCTCAAAATCCGTTAAGGAGAATGAGTCAGTTGAGATGTGACATGAAAATTCTCGACAAAAAGACAATAAAGTCAGAGTAGTCCCAGTTTCTGCAATGAGAAGAACCAAGACTCTAATGTCTTCATCTAAACAAGCACTATATTCCTCTACTTTTTCTCATCCTTTCCTTTGCTTTTCATCCAATAAAACGTTTCCTCTCTTTTTGTCCCTTCACTTTTTTCTCTCTTTCCACAAAACGCGTGCCCGTTTTACTATGATTACGTCACTCCCATCCTTATTAACCCTAGTAATGAGTATTTTATTGTCCTTAAGTCAGAAACCTAAGCATGCATTCTGTTGTTTCTCTGAAAAATTAGCACATTCTGTTTCCTTAAAAAGTTGTTTTTGATTGTTTAGTTAGATAAGTTAATTAATTAACTTATCTAGGTATTTTTAATAATTTATAAAATATAGTATATAGTATATAGTAAGGCCTAATAATAATGAATGGTAATGTGGAATGGGGAACCCCGTTTGTTGATGAATCATAATTCCCACCACCATTCACTAACACAAGACAACATCATTATAGCACAACCCTATACATGTCCGTTTCTTATATACCCTTGCTTGCTTGATCAAACTCAAGCCCTACCCTATGCCAAGCTCATGTTTTTTTTTTTTTTTTTTACCTTATCAAAACCAAACTCTCATCATAATCATTTGTTTTTCTTCTCTCACTAACAAAGAATATCATTGTTTCTGAAATTATATAGTTTTGTTTTATAACACGCGCTTATAGTTAATTTATTTTTCCAATTTATTAATATGGTGAGTGTTGCTCACCACCAAATGACCTTATGATTATCTCTGATAACACTTGTCACCTTTTTACTAAAACACTTTATATTAATATTTCTTTTCACTTTTTCTTTGTTTTTGTTCAACTCACTTCACTAGAGTTATTATCTTCTCTCTCATATATATAGTATATATGTATTGATATTAACACTCACATACATCACATCCTGTTTGGTTATAATTCAAACATGATGAAGAAAGTCATCAAGTGAGTGTGGTGGTGGGTATTAATGGTGGTGGTGAATTTGATGCAGCACCAGTAATTTGCTATCATGGAATCCATGGAGTCATGTGTCCCACCAGGGTTTCGTTTCCACCCAACTGATGAAGAACTTGTTGGTTATTATCTCAGAAAGAAAATTGCTTCTCAGAAAATTGACCTTGATGTTATCAGAGAGATCGATCTTTATCGTATTGAACCATGGGATCTTCAAGGTATACACACATACACGTACAAATACTTTTCTCCCACTCTTTTCCCTAACAAAATATTAGGGTTTTGAAGATCTAATATATATGACCATATAAAGTTGAAATGCAATTTAGAACTATGATAGTAACCAAGATATATAGATCTGTGTTAGTTTTTTGTTTTTGTTTATAAAAGTTAAATAATTATGTGAATGAAATGGCAGAGAGATGCAGGATCGGGTATGAAGAGCAGAATGAGTGGTATTTTTTCAGCCATAAAGATAAAAAGTATCCAACAGGAACAAGAACTAACAGAGCTACCATGGCTGGGTTTTGGAAAGCAACAGGAAGAGATAAAGCAGTTTATGATAAGATGAAACTAATTGGGATGAGGAAGACTCTTGTTTTCTACAAAGGAAGAGCCCCTAATGGACAGAAATCTGATTGGATCATGCATGAATATAGGCTTGAATCTGATGAAAATGGACCTCCACAGGTAACTAATTAACCATACAATACTTATATCATTCTAATCCTAACATTATCATATAATTTTTTTCATAATAAATTCGAGTAGTTTTCATCTTTTAAATATTTTCCTTTGCCTGTTTCTTATAGAGTAGTTCATGACTTATCTATGAAATGTCAAAGGTCACCTGAATGATAAGAGTTTGATCTTATAATCTCAAGGGACGAAAACCGCGGAGTTTAATTAAATTATCTCGAAAACTATTTAAAAACATGGTATATAACATTGTAGTAACTAACTAATTATATCTCTAATTAGTTAAAAAAAATAATTATATCTCTAATTAAAACAGTTATAAAATGGTTATTTGTGTCATTGTAATAAAGAGATTAGTTCATCTCTGTAAGCTTATCTCAATTGATAAAAACAATACATAATATACGTAAGGTCTGGATACGTATCCCCAAAAAAAAAATAGTTCATGACTTCATTCTCTTTTCATTTGTTTTTGCATTTTTCTATGTAGCCATGCTAGTTTGATCTTTATCTAGTTATTACTGTCTGGCTAGTGCTTCAATGTGATGTCACTGCTACTTATTCTAAATGCAGATCGTGCACACTTTCTTTCTCTATTACTCACTTTCACTTTTTTCCTAGACCACTATAATCTAAATGTTCAACAAGGCACGTACACGCTTTCTTCAAACATAACTTTCAACAAACAACAAGTCAAAAGTTATTCTTTCAACAGCCAATAATTAATCTTCTTTCATTCCTTTCCTTTTATGCTTACACACTTTTGTTTACATTTTGATTGTCAAAGGTAAACCTCAATGCAATTAATTAGTTGACTACATATATACACCTACTACTACCTCTCACCAAACTGATGGAAAATTATACAAAAGCTAAAGGGACAACATAACACATTAAAGTAGAAAAACTAATAAGCAAAAGGAGTAACTTTTTTTTTCCTCTTTTGCAATATATAGCAACTCTAGTCAACTCAAAGTCAAACCTAATACATATCAACAAAAGAAGATGATTGTGTCAACTGTCATCAACACATATAATTAACACTCTTTTTTAATGTAGTCATTCATATTACTTGAACTTGATTGTTGACTATGCCTCATAGTCACGAATAAACGAGCATACCCAAACAAACCTAAACATTTATTCGTAATAGAAATAAACTGCAGCGACTCTGCAGTTAGAGACGTAGGTATTTTGGTCAAACTTTGTCATCAAACATTTTGTACTTTTCTATGTACGTTTTGCCTTATTTATTCTTTTGAATCGGAATTGTTGTTCATACATAATTTTATATATCGTTCTGTCCATAAGTCTATTATAAATCTATAGAGACCCAAGTGAATCTCAACCAATAAAAAGATGTATGTGGAAAAAAAAATCTCGAAAGAAGTGACCTAGATTCCCTACGTAGGGTCATAGAGAATTCCACACACATACAATCAGTGCATTTGAGGTCATTTTATTGACATTAGACGGTCTAGATTTGAAATTCGCTAAATATATTTATGCAGACACTATTTAATAGTAGAGAATCCATCTTTCCTCAAGTTTCATACTTAATTAAACTAAATGTTTTATGCAGGAGGAAGGATGGGTAGTGTGTAGAGCATTTAAGAAAAGAACAACAAATAGCCAAAGTACAAAAAGTACTATTGAAGGATGGGACACAAGCTACTTCTATGAAGAAGCTGCAAGTAGGATCAACAATTCCATGGTGGATCCAATTGATCAGATAATCTCAAGGCAACCTCAAAGCTATTTATCCCAAAGTTATAACATGTGTAAGCAAGAGATAGAAGCATGCATGCATGCAGAACAATTTTTGCAGCTTCCTCAGCTTGAAAGTCCTTCATTGCCATTAGTAAAGAGGCCAAGCACAATGTCTCTAGTATCGGACAATAATAACGATGACATTAACGACCAAAACAGGTTGCTGTTATTATCGAACAACAACGATAATATTACTACAAATACAGTTACTGATTGGAGAGCTCTTGATAAGTTTGTGGCTTCTCAACTGAGTCACGAAGTTGAAACTGATCATCAAGGAGTGTTGTTGTCAAGTTTTGGAACAAATAATAATCCTAGCTCGGACATGGCATTGATGTTACTGCAGCAGGGTAATAGAGATGAAGAGAACAAGTTAAGTCCATTTTTGAATGCAAGTTCAGATTGCAGTGATATTGGGATATGCGTATTTGAAAAATGAAGCAAGAAGAAATTAATAACCATTTTATTTGTACTAGTACTAGTAGTATAGTACTATATAATATAAATGTTCCATGGATATATATTATATATGTTGAGATGAGACATATTATATATTTTTGTAAAAATATGTGTGGAAGAATTAAAATTTCTCTGCCCTTATGAATGAGTGCAAATTTGAGATGCATGCGTCAAAATGGCTCTTGAATCTAGATACAATTTTATCTTATTTTAAGTTGGTGCAAATTAAGCAGGTGCATTAGTCTTATGCCATAGTAGATATATAAAATGAGTCCCTATAGGCTCTGCAGGTGCATTTTATACATATCGAAATTACAGGCTGTTTTATTAATTTTCTGCTGACAAAAAGAAATTGAACCTTCAGCTTATAATCTTTGCCACTTCTGATCTTTAAGCATGAATATTTTTTGTTGTTGTATAATTGATCTGCATTAATCTTTTTTACAAGTTACTTGCTTTAACCCGTGGTTATTAGTTAATACTCTAATATCAATTAATATGAGAAGCTAGGGTTAAAGTTATTTATCTGTATATTAGAGAATAATTTCAGTTTCAGTATTTTGTTTTTCAACTTAAGTGAATTTGTGGTTGATGATGGTATTCTAGAAGTGATTTTCCAACAGATCAATTATGCGTAAATTGGAATAAGAGAAAGCAAAATAATACTCTAGTTATTTAGTTTATGCTTCTTTACTTGTTTTATTTATATCTTAAATTGGAATGCATGTCTATCAGCTTTTTTTCTATTTTAATATATTACATATATTTTTGTAACATATCTATTTTAGTTTTTAAAAATTTCTGTTTTATAATATTGATTTTATTTAAATCACTTTGAGTATTCAATTTATATATTTTTAAAATTAAATTTTATAGAAAAGGTTATGCTATTAAGGTAAAATTTTTAATAGGAAAATATTTCAACTTTAAATAAGTATCAATGACTAATTACATATGAAAGGAAGACAAACAGGAAACAAACTGCGGTGCTAGGCATTTTTTGACGGCAAAATCAATCCTCTTACACCCATTTAGTAGTTTGTTTTTTAGTTCCTACAATTATTTTGTATATTTAAATTTAAGTTTGCAACATAATTGAGTTTGTTAAGGGTAAACTTATGCAAGGAAAGGTCCCAAAAAAAAAACAAAAAAAAAAATTAAAATAGGGAGAGGGAGGGGGGTGTCGTCCTTTTTTTCTTTTACTTTATTCTAATGTGTGTGTTTAATACTCCCTCCGGTCCTATTTATAAGAGAAAGTTAGGTCAACAAAAGTTAATGTATTTGGACTGAATTTTTAAATAGATACATTAACTTTTGTTGACCCAAATTTCTCTTATAAATAGGACCGGAGGGAGTGCTACTTATACTTATTGGGAAATGCTAAAGAGTGTCGTAAATGCATTAGTTAAGAAGATAAAAATAGAAATATTGTATTGAAAAATGATGAATTTAACTTTTTAAAATTTAAAATATTGTTGAATCTAATGCAAACTTATTACTTTTGATTTCCTTAATAACTGTCATTTGGAGACACTTGTTATAGTATTTCACTCGTTCATCGAGAAATTCTAATATGGTCACATGACCAAAGAAATAGTGTTTGGTCACACACACATAAAAAATATTTTTTTAATAATAAGGAGTAAATTAATAAAAAAGATGATTGAATATTTTGAGGAGAATCTTTTTATGTGTGTGTCTCCAAACATTATTGATTTAGTCTTGTGACCATAGAAGAATACATTCTCGTTCATCTCGTATGCATACTCCTCCAAAGCATTACTTATCATTTTGCATGCATTTACGATGATGGTAAACACAACGATAGTTAATAAGGTTTATTTGGTAAAAGTGTCATGTCTTCTACAGCTTTAATGTACTTCTTAAACCATATACAAATTTCTAACGATGCTTATTTTAAAATAGAGAGGGTAGAAATGAATCTTGAATTTGGTTTTTTAGAGGATGAATCACGGTTTTTTAATGGGGTTTAATCGCTTTTGAAAGAGCCGTAAATTCCATTTTTGAAACGAAAAAGTAGCGAAATGGTGAATGAATTAGATTGATATATGTTTGCCTCAGCAAGGGAAGTTTTTGGTGGGTCCGTAATTCGTATGTTGTCTAGCATGCATTTTGCGCCATTGCTCCTCTTGACCATTTGACCATGCTTTGTATTATGCTATGCACTAACCATACTCTCTTGCATTTTTTCCCTTTCTAGCAAGAAAAGTTTGTTTGCTTTATTTTACTTTTCTCTTAGACCCTTTTATCACTTAACTTTGGTTGAAGTCGTAGTACCTTTCAAATATACAAATTTCAACTTAACACATTCTTTAATCAAAGTTGCAATCCTTCAACTATGGCTAATTCTACTTGAACTTTGGATCTAAAGATGTCTATTTGCATAAAATATTGCATCTCTTTCATTTTATTATTATAATCCGAATGAGCTTATCATTAGCATCAAGATCAATAATCATGTTGTGAATATAAAGTAGGGAGTTGAGTATACAAAATATTAAAATTCTAAACTTCATTCTCAACCATACCTCCAAGGCAAAGATGGGTGTCGTTGATATGAACATAGGGCACGACCTCACAAAGATATTTATCATCTAACCATTTATTGTATCAAATTGAAACTTGGCCTCTACCGACCCGCCAAATGAAACTCGGACCAACAACCTCTGCCACTTTCGCTATAGCATGCCAAATACAAGAGTCTCCTTGCTAAAAATATTTTACTTTTTACATATGAACCCATAACTTTTGAGGTTGGTGTAAAATGTCTCAAATATTTTTGCCAAGCAAAGCTGTTTTGGAGAGTCCAGTAGTACAAACACATGCCCCTCCATGAATTTTGGGTGTAGATTAAGTCTTCCGGTTAACCCAATAACAAGAATTTCTGCCCCATATAAAAGAATGAACAACAACATTAATATTCTCACACGACCAAATCTAATCAAAAGACTCCTCTTCGAACTAGTAGTTAGCCTACTATTAATCTTATCCAATATGATGTGAAAATCTGAATTTTTTACTCTTCTAGTAAGCATAGGGAATACAATATATTTGTCAATTTGAGTAGTACGACTAAAATGAGGAAGAGACTCAAACTTCCACAACTTAGGCCGAGGAACATTAGTGAAAGTTACGAATTTGGACTTCCATAAATTAATCTTTAAGCTAGATTTCAAACAGAAAAGTTGCAACACATTCCGAACTGGCTTCACTTGAGAACACTTAGCTTATGTTAAGAGAAGACGATCATCAACAAATAGTAGATGAAAATACTAGGGTCCCCATTAGAAATTGTAACTGGACTTCACACATTACTAGTGACATGATTCTGAATCATAAGGGATTGTTTCTCCAAGTGCAACACAAATAAGTAAGGAGAAAGAAGATATTCATGCCTTAAGCCCCTCTTAGATTTGAAGTTGTCAAGCTTTTCACCATTCCGCTTAAGAGAAGGAGAGGATGAGGTCATGTGACTCATAATAAGATTTATAATAATCGAAGGGGAACCAAATTCTGAGAGAGTCATCCTTAGAAAATCTCAATCCACTCAATTTTATGCTTTCTCAAAGTCAACTTTAAACAATAAAAAGTCTGTCTTATCTTTCTTCTTGTGCATGTAATGAGCAATCTCTTGAGCAATAATCACATTATCGGAAGAACCGGAGAGAGTACCATTTAATCATTTATTATAAAAATAAGACTCAAACTTAATATTTTCAATGACCATTTCTAAAATATAACTTTGATATGGTCCACAACAGCCAATACCTTGATTTGAGAAATATAGACTTATTGCATGTGCAAGTGATTCTTTGCTTGGAAAAGCATACATACTCTTTCATCTTTATTCATATGATTTTGATCGTATAGCTGCTTAGCTACAAGATGGACCAAATGGTCCAATTCGACCATTTAATCACCTTATATTCCAACATTTGCCAGCACTATACTATATTTGTATTTATGCTATATGGGTCTTGTTAACGAGTGTCCCTGGAGTACTCTTTAAGCATTCCAAAAGAAGCAATTATTCTTTAAAAAAGTCAAATATTTTGATTTCTAAGGCATTAATTACGTGTATTTTCATAAATATTTACTATTTATGGTCCTTAAAGAGTGTCACGGGGACACTCGTTAACATTTTCCTATATCTATATATACCTTAAGTAAGCTTGCTAGTTACTCTGTTATATTTGATAATTTAGCTATAGGTGGACCAAATGGTCTGATTAGTATTTCTATAGATCCCCTGATGACATCTCGTCATTACGTAATTTTAATTGTAAAATCATGGTATTTGGAGTTCACAAGCAAGCTTAAACAGCAAGAAAAACTAAAGAAACAGAAGAAAGTGAAATCGTGACACGGTTGCTGAAAAACGTGTCACGATTTGGAGCCCTTGAAAACATGCATCCGACATTGAGCAAAACGTGTCACGATGGCTATTTTGTGACACGATTTTGGGAACCCTAATTTGGAAAGTTTGTTACACAAGGCATAATCGTGACACAATTTACTTAAATCGTGACACGATTGGGCGAATTTTTGTGCCTATTTATACTGAAACCTATTCTGAAAACAAGGGTGACAATTTGGAGAGAGCAAAATGCGATTTTGAGACCTAAAGACGGCTAGGAGGGCGATTTCTTCAACCTTCTATCAACTCATGTATGTTTTGATTCCTATATTGATTATGATATTTATAAACTCGATTATGAGTAGCTAAATCTCTTACAGATTAGGTCTGAGATGATTCTGTGTAACCCTAATTGAAACATGTTGCTGTGAAACTCTATTTATTGTGAATGACAATCTAGTTTTATTCAATTCAATTGTTCTTAATGCTTTTTATATCCTGATCAAATATAAACATGAATTCGTGAGAATGAATGACTACTGACCATAGCTTTCAACTTAAACCTAATTGAATTATTCAAATAAACAGGGTTAGTCTAGGAATGGATAATCGTTTGTTTGTGATTTTAGGTTAACGTTCTTAAAACCTTCAAAGAATATTAGCTCACCTAAGGAATTAGGGACCGTAATCTGAGAAGAGGGTCCTAAGTCAACGGATTGATTAGGGCTCTTTTTGTTAACCATCGTGAAACTAGAGAATCATTCATAAGAAATAGGTGCAGTGTACCAATTAGGGGAACACAGAGGATTCAAAAGACTTGATCTCATCTCTCTCTATATTTTCTAATCCAATCTTTAATTTATGTCTTTTATGCAATCCAATCAAATCTACTGCCTCGGGCAAACTAAATAAACTTTACACATCCTAACTAATAACGCTATTGTTTTTTTTTTGGTCAAGTAGTCTAGCGGCTGGAGAAATTCACCTTAAAGGTGAAATAGTGGGGTGTCCGGGGTTCGAACCTCGGCCCCTGCATACATAATGCATTATCCCTTACCAAGTGAGCTAAGCTCATGGGGACATAACGCTATTGTTTTACTTGAGATTAACACGGTCCTCGTGGAAACAAACTTTATTATATTACTTCGATAGTTTTTAGTACACTTGCTAAATATCTATCATTTCACTCCTCATTATCACTTCATTCTAACATTCCTCACATTATATTATGCTAACTAACTTCAGTTTGAACTTTACGTATAGACGGACAGACTATCCATGACAATTCAAACGATTTGACTAGTTTCCCTTTTATACTTGAGAGAATACAACCGTTGAAATAACGACATTAGAGAACAGGAGAGGAGAGAAGATAGTAGATAGAGTGTATAAATTGCATTATTTGTCACTTGTTGACTCTCTTGTTATTACAAATATCTTACGGCTTGAACAAACAGTTAGTAGACAAATTTTTATTTGTTTTGTTATCATCAAAACATCAATCGTGAGATAATGTGGCTAAACCAAATTGATTCTTACATGTTCAAGAATTGAAATTTAATATACCTTTAGTCTAATTTATTTTCTTACTACTTTATCCACACTTTCAAAACACTTTTGGATTTGTATCCTCTTTTGATAGCTCAACTTCAAGACATGTCTCACAAGTCCGCATTGATCTACGTGTAGTTTCTTTCAACAAGTAGGGTCCAAAAGTGCTAAACAATGTGTGCTCAACTTTTGCACTAAAAGGATCATATCTCATCTTTTTGTCGACTAAAAGAGTTTAAACTGAAACACACCTCTTTGTTAAATTTTGAAGCAGTATCATTAATTCTATCAAGTTCCATGAAATCATCCAAACAATCTTAATTATATGCCCCAAAAAAGTTGTTCCTTCTTGCCAATAGCATCAATCCACCATACCTTCTAGCACCAATGGTTTTGTACCATTTTTCTTAACAATGATTGCTAAATTTGATGATAACTTATACTCTGTCAAATGTCAATTCGGTTAATTAATTGGAACTTCATTACTCCATAAAGCAAGAGGCATTTTTGTGCTCCACATGCAAAAGCTGTTCCAAAACATAGTAAAAGAAAAATTAAGTGACATGATGGTAACTTTTGTATGAAGCTTAAGCTTTAAATTACATATTGAAATGTGATTATCTTTTATGAGACATTTAATTATAATCCTGCAGGGGTTTGTACCAATTCACTCCCTCTAGAAACCTTCCACAAGAGTAGCTCTCTATAAATTTTCACTATGCCCTCAAGCTTAGTGATCATTAACTAGTCCATGTGTCAACACATAGAAAGTTAAGAATAATTCTTATATGTCCATGATGTATTATATTTAACCGTGACGTGCATATTGGTGAAGCATTGGGATTGTTGACAGCTCTTCAATGGGTGCACAAGTTTCAGTTGGGACCTATAGACTTCGAACTTGATTCAAAAAAAGTGGTTGGTAGCTTTGCAACTAATAGGCATGATTCGACGGAATTTGGAGCTATTATTTAGGATTTTAAAATCTTGTTTAGTCAATTATATGAAAACTCGAGTGTAGATTTTGTACGGAGACAAGCAAATGAAGTCGCCCATGAATTAGCAAAGGCGGTCACATTATCGGTTAGTTTCCATATTTTGGTTACGCCATCTGATTCTATTGAACAGGTCCGTCTTAACAAATTCATAGGCCAGGTTTTAATTTATTAAGAGATGAAAAAAAAAATATTGGGCACTAAAAAAAAATTAGTCATTTTAAAAAAATTATTAAAAATCTCACTTTTATGGGACTTGAATACATGACCTCACACTCAACAATAACTGGCCACGCCACTGAAGCACGCTCAACAAATTAACTGTTATTTGCTTTTAATAGATATATAACCATTAGGGTTTTGTTATTTCCCCTATTTTAACTTAACAGTTGTAGCCTAAGAGACAACTTTTATTCATTCAATAATATTTTAGAGAGTTTTCTCAATTTCTGGTGGATTCTAGAGCTCTATTTTCACAAATTTGTCGCTTGCAAACTTGTTTACTTTCAATCTAGGTTTAACATTTAATAGCCTACGCTTCCGACTGCGTCACAAATTTATACGAAAAGTTTATTACTACTGCAATAATTTTTCAATACATTTTTATACTGTGATCCTAAATAAATTAACAACTCTTAAACAACTTGGACCGTCTTTACATCTGACAAATCCAACTATCTCTAACATGTTTTGTGTCATAAGCTATATAATGTGAAAAATACATATTGTTACAAGAGAAATTTGATAGGAAACACAAAAATTCTGTGGTAGCATGTAACAAGTTTGGTTGATAAAAGTTGATATATCTAATTTAAATTTTTGATCAGATACATAAACGTTTATTGATTCAACTTTTTCTTATATATGATCGGAGGAATTAAAGTGTACGAGAACTTTGCAATTGTTATGAATTTATGATCAAATGTATGAAGCGTGACGTGTGACAGTAAGAAAGGAGAAGTCATGGTGGGAAAGTGACCTCACCACTCTACAAAGCCCATCCTTTTTAGTCGGCATATGACTGTGCGGCTCAACCAAACCACATTGTATTGAATGACAAAGTGATAACAAAGTTTAAAACCAAAAACATGTGCTAAAAAATAACATACTAACTTCTTGTTATGATTAATAGTACACTCCTGTTATGAATACATGGTAAGTAGATCTTGGTCGGAAAGTTTTATGTTTATGCATGGGCCAAGCAGGAGTGTAGAGAAATATAGACAAAGTGTGTGAGGAAAAAAGGATAATGAACAAGGATAAGCAAGTAGTGCAATGGTTGACCCTAACAAGGTTCCTTTTTAAAGAACAATGATACCTATTATGGCACGCAACTATGCAGCTTTCATATAAAAGGATAAGTAAGGAAGTAGAAATAAGTCCAAATATAGCCTTAGATAAGTACTATACATGCTTTTCTTTCAACTCTTCTTTCTCTTTTATTAAGTCAAGTTTCATGCCGACTTCAACAACAAAGAGGGACCCTTTTTTTTTTGTTGAAAAATGGGACCTATGTGTCATGCAGTACTAGATGTCACTTCTCATATCTTAAAAAAGATCATAGTTGATCGATCTCATGACAAAATCAAGCTTAAAGTTTTCATATGTTAAGATTGATTTAAAAAATTTATTAGAATTTTATAATAAAGATTAAATTCAGTTTGGGCAAAGAATGATTAAAATTATGTAAATAAAATAGTATAAATGAAAGGTAAGATCGAAAGAAAAAAGTTGCACCAAAACTTAGCATTCCCTAATTAGTTATCAAGTTTTTTCTTTTTTGACAAAATAAAATATATTCATTCATTCAAATTGATAGAGTACATCGATATAATAGAAATTCGCTAAAAACAAAAAGGATGAATATGTGAACAGGCTCACAACATCCATGTTAATAGTATAAAACGACAATGTACAAATGCCTACACATACGACTATATTTAAATCTCCGGAATAACCATGTCTCCGGATCTGCAACGTGGATGACGCCAAAGTCATTGATTGGATCTGCACTAGATCGAAGCTGGTCTGACAATCTGAACTGATCAAATACCTGAGAGAAACAAGAAAAACAAACAATGTCGCACAAAGACGACGAACAAACCAACGTCGCACGAAGACGACGAAATCACAAAATAAAAAACAAAATAGATGTGAAAATCACTTATTTCAATAAAAGAGAAAGAGAAAAACGAGTTAGATGGATGATTTTGGGTCAACCCTAAATCACCCCTCTTGGTGGATGAAGGAGAAGAAACTAAAGTTTTGGTGACGACTCACAAAATAGAGAAAGGGAAAGAGAAAATGTTTAGTTATCAAGATTTTTATTTCTTAATGATAATGGTTGAGGTCTTGTTGATTTCATTTAACTTAATTTTTCTAAAATGTTAAAGAATGTGATAGAAATTAGATATAAAATATTATTTTGATCATCAATTTTGTGTCTCTAATACTCAACGGTTATATTAGAGACGAACTTCATATTTTTTGGGTTTCTAATTTTTTTTGGTTAATTCAGTTTATTGATCTAGTTAGTGACTAACATTAATTAAATATTACCGTGTTTGGTTAATTCATTATAGTTAGTGACTAAGATTAATTAAATATTACCTAGTAATAAAGAATTATGAGGCCTATTATAAGTGGCTAAGTTGGTTTTATAGAGAGCTTGGTTGAGTGGCTACTTACATACTTGCATAACTATGTGATATGATGATATAGCCAGTGAATATAACCTTTTCTAGCATGTCTATGATCTTAACAAATGTCTATCATCCCTGTCTATCATCCCTTAGAGCCCTTGTAACACCATTAGTTTAGTTCATCATATAGTGGCCATTATTTGGAACGCCGTAAAAAGAAATCATTGTTGCCTTTTGTAAGCAGTGGGTCTTTGAAACACTAATATAATTCTGTTAATATATTTTGGATTTATAGGTGACTCTTTTACAATAAGAATAAATGACTCTTATAACTTGAATTACCCAAATGATAAGGCAGCAGCAGAACCGTGTAATTCCTAAGCAATATATATGTTAGGTATTCCAAATATTTTTTTTTTGAAAAGGCAGGTATTCCAAATATATTGTTTTTCAACGTCCCCAATATATTGTTTTTTGGTGTCACAAACTCCAATATCATTTCAAATGTACAACACATTTAAAAAATGTAAATTGCATACGTCTAAAAGTACACTTTCATATAAAATATCTCTCAAAACAGGTGGTTTTTCTTTTCTTTTTTTGATAAATGAGAGTGGTGAAAATTGTCCCCTTAGGGCTTACACAATAAAGGCTTGAACTCAATCTTCATGGACAACAAGCCAACAATATGCACCATTCAATACAAGGACTAGACGATATTCAATGCTCATTTGTAGAGATAAGCTAAGCCACTTGATAAAAAAAAAAACAGAGAGAGAGAGATAAGCTAAGCCTTTGAGCAGAGAGGGGAGAATTTTTTTTTTTTTTTACCCTAATGTCAAAAAAAATTCCATGTCTGACCCCCTATGAATATTATTCACCAAAATGACCCACTTTCTCAAGTTTTTTTTTTTGTCTTCTAGTGCCCATTACCGCCATTTAGAATGGCGGGACTGACACGTGTCAGTCATATAGTGGTGGACACTGGCAGAAGTGGCAGAATTCTGAATTTTTTTTTGGTTTAATACCGCCAGACGGAACGGCGGGAATGGCCAATTTAATTTTTTTTTTCGTTTTCTTTCTTTGTATGTTTTGTTATATTATTTGCAAAAAGTTGCATTAGGGAGGTGTTGAACACATGACCCTCCAAGCCTTTTGGAGGTGCAATACCACTCCACCTCAATTGCACACATGATATATTTTCGTTTAGGCTTTTATATATAATATAGAGATTTATAAGGAAATTACTCCTTAATTTTCGTTTGGATATACTTTCGTTTAGATTTTTCTTTTCAAAAATACCCTTAATTTTTAATACAAATAACACATGTACCAAATAGATAAGAATAAATTTAAATATTAAAACAAATATTTTTGAAAAAGATTTGTTAGCACTATATTAATTCGTCAATATTATTTATATTTACGTTGATGTGCTATGGGCATATGACTGATATATTTTGTTCATTAATGTCATACCCCAAATTTTGATCACTTTTCTCTGTTTTTACTCATTTTATTCGTACTTTTAAAGTTGGGAATTTTCGTTGTTTTAAACGAATTTTCGACAGAGAGGTATTTTAAAGTACCTATTTTTTTTGGTTCCGAGAGGATAATTTTAAGTTTTTAGTTTTGGTCTTATTATTATTTCGTTTTATTATTTAATTCTAGTGTTTAATTTATTTATTTTAATTCTCTCTTTTTTAGTTAATTGGTCCTTTTAGTCATTTTGTCCTCAAGGTTCTTGTTGCCCAAGTCAGGGGCACTTTGGTCTCACTTTTTTTATCACGTTACGTCGTTACGTTTATTTTCTTAGCTTACGTTTAATTTAGAAAAATCTTT
>Ga0315914_1000605_pt1 | contig 47252 bp, 29 predicted proteins | sample MpolenodulesMG_FD_203920 | JGI IMG/M metagenome (GOLD analysis project Ga0315914, IMG submission 203920) | Medicago polymorpha root nodule microbial communities from Los Angeles, California, United States - elongated nodules | ecosystem: Host-associated > Plants > Roots > Nodule | place: USA...
ACCTTTAAAATAATTTAAACTTATTAGTTTACATTATTTTTTCGCATATTTAAATGTATTATTATAAATTAGAATTGAAATATGATATAATATATAGTAAAGTTCTCTAAAACTTCATGTTAAATATGGAAAGAGAGTTTAATATCATTGATCTATTAGCTCACTGGTCCATTTAATCTTCTTGAATCACATTACTTATTTAAAGATGTTCATATGAAATAGGTTTTTAAAGAGGCTAGCATGTCTAATGAAGCTTTCATAAGGTCAGACTCGGGCCTAAAAAGTAAGCTTATGATAGGCCGCATGCCAGGCTTAGGCACAAAAATTTGACAGGTCAGGCTTAGGCCTTGCAAAGCCTAGCTCAGCCTAGCCTATTTCCATCCCTAGTAATAATAATAAGGCGTAAGTCATTTAAACAACCACTGTTTGGGATAATATGTGAAACAATCAAAATATACAAAAAAAATAATATAGATATTGATACAAAAATTAAAACGATAGAGAGTAAAAACAATGTGAGTATGAGAAAAAAAGTTGTTCAAAGATATTTGTATAAATAACATTTCTCTAACAATAATAATAATATGTACACATCAATCAAGGGTCAAAAGTGTTTTTTTTAGGGATAATGACAGCCAAAAGTTTAACGCCCAAATCATAGAGTATTAAAAAAATGAGTATCGTTAACGAGTGCTCTCACGACACTCTTTAATAATTCTTAATTAAGAAACTATTCATTGAAAAAATCTAATACTTCAATTTTTGATCCATTAAATACACGAATTTTCATAAAAAATTACTATCTAAAGTCCCTAAAGAATACCCTTAGTCTGCGAAGTCCAAATACAAGATACGATACTGCACCGATATGCCGATACAAAAAAATTTCAAAAATCAAAATACAATACGGCTGAGATACGTTAATAAAAAAATTATATAATTAAATGTACAATATAAGATAACCATTTTTTTTAATATGCAAATATATTAACAAACAAAAGAAACCAGTCATAGACTCGTAGCACATCAACATAAATATAAATAATATTGACGATTAAGGGCCCGTTTGGATTAGCTTATTTTAGAGCTTATATAAAACAGCTTATGCAAATAAATAAGTTTTTATGTATTATTTATAAGTTTTTAAGGCTGTTTATGAAAAAACAGTTTATGAAGATACGATTTTCGCTAGTGAGAGCTTATAAATTAAAATAAAAGTTTATTTATTTACATAAGCTATTTTTCATAAGCTCAAAATAAGCTCAAACCAAACAGGACCTAAGAGAGTGATGGTTAGTCAATTACATACACAATATATCCCAAAAAGAGTACCATCAGTGTTATACTATATCCAAAAGGAACATTGTTAGTGCTATATTATATCGATCCAAAGAAGAAACATTGTATCCAAAAAGAACACTTCAGTACTCAAGAGTTAAATTATTTTAGTTAACATTAATTGAGAAATATCGGTGCATGTATCGGTGATAATTATCAGATACTCTTCTAATACGTATCGGGAAATATTGGATAATTTTTTTTAAAAAATAAAATAAAATTCAATCTTCGGATACTCTCTTGATACGTTTAGGTAAGAAGATGTATACGATATTTAGACTATTTACAATTGTTTGTTACTCCCTCCGTTTTTTTTAAGTGTCATTCTAGAAAGTTAATACAATCGTATATTTCTCTCGTAGCAAACAATTGTTAGTTAATACAACAAATTCATATTTTTGTGCACACTTTGTCTATCTCATAACAAACAATTGCCAATTTTAAGATAACAAGAAACAAACTTTAGTTTTCCAAATAAATAGAATTAATAAGTTTTACTGAAAAAGATACGAGTAATTGACAAAGAATATAATTGACAAATCGTATCCTTAAATTACCAAAACAACAGTTAAATATGAACGGTATAGTTTTTTTAAGAAAAAAAAATCACTTTTAAGAGTATTGTATCCGTTTGTCACAACTTAAAAAAAAATAAATCAGAATCTAAAATAAAATAATCCAAAAACAGCTTCAAATGAGAATCTGTTAAGAACAACTTCTCAAAAAATAGATTTTTTTAGAGGAGAGAGAAAATATGGATCAAAAGATTGAACTAATTTTGTAACAAAAAATTGTTTTATATAGTTGTATTCAAAGTTCAAACAAACTAAGGGCTCGTTTGTCATGGATTAAAATAAAAGTGATTTTGACATAAAATAATTTAGAGATATTTAACCATTGTATTATAAACGAGGGATAAATTTAGAGATTTAATGAAAAATCGTAATCCATTTTGCTTTTGCTCATTGTAATAAAAATCATTTTTTTAAAACAAAGAATCTAGTTTGTTTGGATACAACTATATTAAAGAGTTTTTTGTTACAAAATTAGTTCAATCCTTTTGAAATTATATTTTCTCCCTCCTCTAAAAAAAATTATTTTTTAAGAAGCTGCTCTTAACAGCTAGTCATTTGAAGCTGTTTTTAGATTTTTTTTAAAGGTTGTAATAAACGGATGCAAAACTATTAAACGTGATTTTTTTCTTAAAAAAACTATAATATACAGGCTCAATTATTTTAAAAAAGCGATCTTTATTAGGATAAACAAACGCAAAATAGATTCTGATTTTTCATAAATCTTTAAAAAATAATCCCTAAATTATTTTATGTTAAGTTCTTTTTATTTTAATATGAAACAAACGAACCAGAAGATATACAAAAATTGAAATTTGTCTAAGAAAAGATTGTTATTAAAAAAAAAACCGACAATTTTTTATTACAAAATTAAAAAAAAATAAAAAAAGTAAAAAAATCGCGACATTAGCGTGGTGATTGATTGAAGCGATAACAAGAGTAGTAGAAAAGAAGCTGAAAAACCTAACTCCTTCACAATTTGAAATCCTGAATCAATCAATCACTCGCAAAGATGAGTATACGGAAATTGAGCTTCGAAGAATCGCGATCACTGTATTCTCTTATCAAACAAGATCAACGTCCTCTCAATGAGATCCTTGCTGAATTCAAATCCACCATTCCTCACTCTCGCCATTACACTTTCTCTTCTTACCTCCTCATCCTCCTTCAGGTTATTACTTACGTTTTAGGGTTTTTATTCACTCTAGTGTGATTCTTCGTGGTTGTTGAAATTTTTAATGTAATTGTTCGTTTTTGAATGTTATTGTTGTTGTGTTGTTCAAGTTGATATTAGGAAAGATTTGAACTAAATGTTAGTTTAATTGCAGTTAGTGAATGTTTTGTTATGCGGTGATGAAAATTGATTTTGAGTGAATTGATTTGTTAATTGTTTGGTTTTGCGGGGTGATGAAAATTGATTTTGAATCAAGTTAGGGTTCGGTTCTTAGGTATAAGTTCACATAAGCTATTTCTATAGCATAAGATAAAACAAAGTTAAATTGTTTTTGTATGTGCTATAAGTTATTTTTATTTAGTTATATTAGAGAACTTATGAAAATAAGCTGAAAAAAGCTTTTGGAAATTGTCGTAAGCTGTTTTCATAAGTTCTTCCAAACAGTCTCACAGAACTTATGCAAGTAGATAAGGTCAAATAAGGCTATCCAAACAGGCTCTTATTTTACTTAAAAGTGAGTTCAATGTAAAGTGATTTATATCTGGATAGGTGAACAATAAATTTCCGTGTAAAAATCACGTATAGACTCAAGATACGAATCCTAGTTTTGAGTTAAAGTCAATTGTGGAGGCAAAATCAATTATACTCGAGAGTAATAAGACATGTCAAAATCAATTGTACACCTCCAGGGTGCTGCAAATGTGCAACCAAACATGTCCAAATTAATTCTACACCGCTAAAATCAATTTTGGCTCCTCCAAAAGTGGAACCAAACATACACAACAAAAATCATTAACCTTGATGTCCCAGCCCACATGGTGACCTTTATTTAAAACCTTGATCGTATGTAATTTAGGTATTGTTGTTCTGGGTTTTCCAAAGATGGATGGGGATTGTGTTTTGGTGTTTTTTATTGTTTTATATTGTTGCATGTGTTTGTTTTTGGTCTCTATATTTGATTGGAAATAGTTTTTAATGTTGTTTAATTGGAATCTTTTACATGCAGGACAATAAGGTACTTACCACCACCGAGAGATTAATAGCGTTTGCTCTGCTAGTTGAGGCTTATTCATCCCAAAATCCGGCTTCAAATCCTTTCATAAGCTTTATCATAAATGTAAGCTACTTATTGCATTGCTATATCTTATTTTGTTTAATTATTAGTTTATTGGGCACTACGCTGTTTGTCCATATCTTAGAAATTAGAACCAGTTCTTTAAATTAAAGGGAGAAGAAAAAAGTGAAGTGCAAGAGGAATCACAATATTCCTTCACGGAGACACAATGAAGAAAAAAAGAAAAGATGGGTAAACATCTTAAATATAGCTCTACCATTGAAATCAGTTGAAATATTGTCAATATGAGAGATAGTAAATAGCTCAACAAAATGGTAAAATCCGTTCATTAGAAACACATTTGTAGTGTGGCACCATCTAAGGGAACCTTCCTGATGGAACCGGTTAGAATGTAGGATGAAACCTGTGAAGAAACTGTTTTTGGAGCTACAGAGAGAAACTGCTGATGAAGCTAGAGTGTTGAAAATGCATTATACCTCAACTTTAAGTAACTGCGGCACATGGAGTAAGCATTGGAACCGGGAGTTTTTGACATTAGAAATGCTCTGTTTGAGGGAATGTGTGTGGATGCCTGGTTGGGCTTTACTAGCTCATGTTAATGCAGAATTTTTTGAGAATATGCAATCTACAAATGAGTTAAACTCACTAATTTGTCCTTAAATTATGCAATTAGAATTTGGAGCAAGTTTACTGAGCATATCATATGCCGAATGTACTGAGTTAATAAGAGTTCACACTGAGGCATGAAACTTTACAAGTTTATGGTTAAGACTTGCTTATTGACAACTGTGCTAGCGAGAAAAATTGAGTAAATGGAAGATAGTCCAATTAAAACGGGAGAAAAAGGCATTGTTGAAATTTCATTTTCCATAAAGCAAAGTAGTCTTTGGTGATTGATGTAGCCAATGTTGCCAACTAAATTCAGTCGTCGTTGTAATTCTTTAACTGATGTTTCTTTCTATCTGCATGTTCTATAATATTTTTTTGAATTCTTCTATAATGTATTTCAGTGTTGTTTTTGCACTGTGACTGTTGACGAGACAATGGTAATTTTTTGTTTACAGGCTTCCTGTCATGAAGGGTCCACAAAAATTGAGAAGGCGTTTATTCTGCAACTATTAGGTGTTGATGTATCCCATAACGGCAAAGAGGTATTCTATTTTGTTTACACTATTGTTGTCACTTATGATGAATGGCATTATTATTGGGCATGTAAGCAAAAAAAGATTGATAAAGGTGTGCTTTATTAGCCATTGAATTCTGTTTTAGATTGAAAAATTTGTGACTCATTTATAAGAGACTGCTGGTTTGATCATTCTATTATATTTCCTGTCTGTCATCTAATTTATTTGTCTTATTTGTTTGTTGTGGTTTATATCCTCTCTGATACAAGTACCTTAATTAAGCTATCCTCTTTTTAGCCGTTGGATTTTGTTTTAGATTGACAAATTCGTACATAGGATGTTCTTTGTTGGTTAAACATGGTGTTTGCTTGTTTTACCTTCAACATGCATATAAATATTTGTTTTATGTGTGTATCAGTTATACCATACATGGCATCATGTTTTTGCTGCTGGTGCATCCACTATGCTTCCTTTCTCTTGCTTTTTCATTAAATGTTTTATCTTCTAGTGGTTTGTAGTTTCTGATATGTTTTTCTTTTGCTGGAGGACTGCAGTTTCTTAAACAGTCGGCATCAGATTATGTGACAAGATTTGATCCGTCACTGAATGTAAGTTACTTATATATGGCAAAGTACTTGTACATAATCCCATAATATATCTATTTTCCATAATATCTATATATTCTGAGATGCGTCACTGCTGTTCCAAGGGTGTATTCTTATCTTGCTTTACAACATTTGGACTTCTAAACTTACATATCTTCTCTGATGCCAGGACTTCCCTTCACTAGATCAGTTGAAGCAGCAGTTTTCTGATAAAGCTAATCAAGAACCATATCATCATTTGTTTAAAGATGGTTTTGTAAAAAACGTAGTTCCTGACCCAGACGTTCCCCCAAATTGTAATACAGATTCATCAGAGTATGGCCCTGTTTAGTGGATCGATAAATTTATGAAGCATTTATTTGCATATTTCTTTACTCTTTTCAATAGCTTTCCCATTCATATTTTAGAATGGAAAATTGAAGATTATGCGGTTGATAATAATGATGGTCTATTAATAGGTTTGATCAGCGACCTGGAACGCAGCCTAAACTTGGCACCGGAAATAAAGATGAAGCAGTGGTTGGCTTATTGTCAAATATTTCACTGGAAGGATTGAATCCTCACTGGATTAGACCTCTTCCACCAAGGCTCCCGATACTTGATGGCGAGGTATTGCATATTTGTGTCTGCAATGTTTTTATTTTTATTGTGGCATAATTATTCTAACTATTTAATATTCTTCAGCTAGTTTGGGTCAACCCAAATGGTAAACCCTTTCCATCTATGGTAAACGCTTTTCAGCTAGTTGGGGTCAATTCTAATGACTACCCTGAGCTTATGTGGGACAATGGTATGTGCGTTGATACCAGTAGAGGGGCTGCAGTAAGGGACTTAATTGCAAAAGCTCAGAAGGGAGCTCTTGCACCTGTACAGCAAGAGGTGATTACTATTTTAAATCATTAAATTATTATTATAGAAGATGCTCTTTGAAAAAGAAGAGAGAAGATAAAAAAGCAAAGATACCCAATTTCTGTGTATATCTGTTGAGGATCTCTTGTATGCACCATATAAAAGCCAATAAAAAAAATCCATAAAGTGAGTTGTCAAATGAACCAAATAGTAGTGTGGTTGCACTACCATAAGAATTTACCCTCATACTCAGACTGAAATCACCAAAGGTAGTTTATATGACTCCGTCTAGGGTACACCATACCACACATTTAGAATAACAGAAACAGTTTGCCATACTTGGCTTCTTATAAAATGCATTCGCTCTGTATATGTAGAAAAAAGGGATCCATCACAACCATTAACGGGGAAATCAAGGGGTGTATGTTAACGAATCCATGATCGGTTTCTCATAACATTTATTGTTTATTACAAGTTGTTGATTTTCTTGTCAATATTTGAAATTTCTTACTTTGACATCTTAAACGTTATCCCACTTCAAGGCAGCCAAATCTTTCTACGCCATAATGACCAATGAGTTGGCAGTAGAGCAATATAGGAACAGACATGGAACTGTTTTTGAACATCTACCGAACATACACACATTTAAGAAAAATATGAGACTTGTATCCGGCAACTTTGTGTAAAATGATTGATTCATATGCAAAACATTTTTTTTTTCTTTTCAGTTGGGTTTCCAAGTAAAAAGTTTTATTTCTTTAGTATCATACAATATAAATGATATGATGTACATATTCCTTGGCTCAAATTGAAACACACAGTATGAAAAGTTATATTGTACCTTGGTTCTTTTCTCAAATTTAAATTATCGAATAAGATGATTTTGATTTTTGTCCCCATTTCAGCAATTCCTTTTGGAGCTTGCACGGGATCCAAAGGTTGTATATCACTGTGGACTGACTCCAAGAAAGTTGCCGGTACGTGTTTTTGCAATCTTTGATGAATCATTGATCAAGTTAGTGTTAGGATTCAGTATGAGAGGGTATTTTAAGTAATTGATTTTGGGTTCCTATCAGTTAGGGTTTGATGTTCTGTTCTTATTTATTCTCTATCAGGAACTGGTGGAAAACAATCCCCTAATTGCAGTTGAAATTCTCACTAATCTGATAAAATCTCCTGACATATCAGAGTATGCATTTTACTTCATATATCTCTGTCCTTAGCTAATACTCAGTCACTATTATTTTCTTTATTTCTATTTGCTTATTTATGGATACAGATACTTTACAGTACTTGTCAATATGGACATGAGTCTACATTCAATGGAAGTTGTGAACAGGCTTACAACAGCAGTTGAACTGCCGTCAGAATTCATTCACATGTACATCACTAATTGTATATCATCCTGTGTGAACATCAAGGTACTTCACTTTGCCTTGCCTTTTGCTGTAACATGATTTATTTATGCCTTTTGCTGTAACATGATTTATTTTTGTTTTTTTGAAATGGCAATGTTAGTAGTTATTTTTGTTAGAGGGGGCAGTTGAACCCATGACCTCCTTACCACTCCAATCCCTATTTTTCTTCCCCAAAACCAACTTATGACTCCCTTTTTACTTTAACATATGGCACGGACACTTCAGGTTGAAGGTGTCTCCCACACTCGTATGACATGGGTTGGACATTCCATTCTAGTGTCGGAAGATAAATGATTTTTAGGCTCCAACGTGTTTATGATACGTCTGGTACCAAATTATCATTTTTTTAATGCTGAAGATCAACTAGGGGGTGGAGGGCCTTTAAATTTATTAAATCAGATCCATTTAGCTTTTCGGTAGTAGATGGATCATGGATGAGTTGAAGGTGCTACACATAGTTCATCATCTTGTTTTAAAATAAATTTTTAAGAACCACCAAAATATTCAAATTGTATAATAATGTCTCTTAGTATTTTTGGTTATGACTCACTATCTTAGGTCTGTGTTTGTGCTTCGTAGGCTGTAGGCTTTTCATATTCTGCAAAACAATGATATTATTTATCACAAGAGTTTGCTTCTATATGAGTGTAGTTACTGAAATCTGTTTTATTCATAGTCGTAGATTTTTGTAGGGATATTAGATTTTGAGTTTCTGTATGATATTTCATGCACTTGTGAAGTTTGCATGGTAAACTTTACAAGTGTAAGATCATGGGAGAATTTCGAAAGACAAATGAAAGTAAAATAATTGCTCTTGAAGCAACATGTTTGATCTGAAATTAGACAAAAACCGCCACCAATCTATTTGCTGTCTTCTGGTATCATAGAACGGCTTTCTGAATAGAAAATACATGCTTATCTGTACATGATCTGTGCTTATAAGTTATATTTGCGCTCTTACCTAAACCACCCCTATATTTATGGGTATGTCAGTGTCTAATGTTGGTCCCCACTCTCCACATCTGGCTTTTTATTTTTCTACTGTTTGTCTGACCTTTAAGTGATATCTTAGTATAAACATTTATGCAAGATCATATGTCATATGTTGAGGCTTATTCTTATTTTCCTATGTCATTTAAAAATCTGTAACCCAGTTGAAGTTGTGCGACCATTGAATACTTTTCAGTTTGAACTTATTTTTATGGCATTCAATAAGTTTTATTTTGAAACGGTTTATATATTTTAATTTTACTGTTTTTGCCCTGCAAATCTCTTGTTCCTTTATATATTTTTTAGCATTAGGACTAGTATGTTGTGTGTATCCATACAAATGTGCCCTAGAAAAATGCAAATTTAGAATTGGTTTTGCAATTTAAAATTTAGTACATTGTATCCCTACTATTGCTATTTTTGCAATTAACACCTCAGCTTTCTACCTTTTTCCCGCAGGATAAATACATGCAGAACAGGCTTGTGAGACTTGTTTGTGTTTTCCTGCAAAGCCTGATTCGGAACAACATTATTAATGGTGAGTTTATCCTGTTTTTCTTGAACCCTGGAAACTCTTGATTGGGAGGCATTTTCTATTTTGTGTATAAATTGCTGAACTTAGAGAGACTGGGGGTTGCGTTTATGTTTGTCATCATAATTATTAATTGCTTAATAATTCAATATTTCTATTGTTATTTAAGTTAATTATTGCTTAATTTTGTTTCTAGCTACATTATTGTCTTAAAAAATGTGGCTTCAACTTAAATAGGAAATACGGATAAATTGATGATAAATAGCTAGTTTTGTCTAGATAATTTATGAATGGTGACGAATGTGAATGAGTGTAGATGCATTTGTCAAATTGTTTGAAATTTGTAAAAAGCTTTTGCGAAGATTGTAAGTGACAAAGTTCTTAGTTGAAGGCACATAGTTCGAATTCTTAAGGTTGTCCTTTTTTTTGAACATATCTTGAAATATTTCTATCACGTGAAATTACATGTAGCATGCTCTTGAATTTCTATTTTAGTATTTGAAAATGGTACAGATTCAAACAGATTACCAACAAACTGTCGTTATTGTGTAACCACTTCACTGGATAATCACACAAACCTTATCTGTGTTCTCTCAATGTGCATACACTTTACCGTTTTATGCAGATTTATAATTATAAAAAATTAGCATTAACATGTTACTTTAACCATGGTCGTTAGCCCCATGTCATATTGGTTTCTGTGGGTTGGCTTGTTTTGTTGTTCATCCCCACAATTATTGATCTGCTTCCTAATGTGTTAAGAAATAGAAATTATTTGTTGATAACATTTAATACACTGGTAACTTGAAAAGTTTTTTTTGAAGGTGGTAACTTGAAAAGTTAATGGGTTTCCTTTATTACTAGTATGCTAAGGATTATTGTTAGCATTCTATTTTTGTATATTTATTGACTGACACATAAAAGAGGAAATGAGAATTTGGCAGCATTTCATTTATTTTTGTTGATGATCCTACCTTGCAGTTAAAGATCTGTTCATTGAAGTCCAAGCGTTTTGCATTGAGTTTTCGCGGATTAGAGAGGCAGCTGCGTTATTTAGACTTCTCAAGTCATTGGAATGAGTACTGATTTAGCCTGTTATTTTTTTAACTCATCTCATGTCCTACCATTTCAAGACTTCTCTGTAGATATGTTCTACCTGACCTTGGTAGTGCAATTGTGTACTTTCATATTATGGAAAATAAAGATAATCTTTAACTTTATTTTCATTTAATTAAGTTTAAATTTACGAGTTTTAGTTTTGACGGGATTGAATTAATGAGTTAGACCTTATAGTTTACTCAAGTTTTTAATTAAGTTCCTTTAGCTTAAAATGATGTAGAAAGATACTTGTAGTTTCATTGTCTTTTTGTTGAAACTTAATCACTTTGTCAGAGACCTCATGTTTCAGTTCTCGCAAAATGGAAAGGCTATTATATTTTTGCTTGTTTGTTTTTCCCTTCCTTCCATTTGAAACAAATTGGTCACCCTTTCTTAATGCCACAAAACAATGGACCCAGGAGATGCAAATTATTGATAATACGTTTTTTTTCTTTTCAACTTCGTTTGCTTTCTAATGCCTTCATTATTACACTCACTCCTTGCATTCTACACATTAAGAACAATCAGGTTCAAGAGTGTGGTAACAACTGTATGACCTTAAATAATAAAATTGGCTACAGATGTAATGTAAAGCTAATGGGGAACATGTGTAACCTTTTTCGTGTGTTTTGATTAAGACTTGCAAACCACACCATGTCCTCAAATCGTAAATATCCTCTTGTAAAAATCAACTGACACCTACACACCGTCTGCAAACAAATTTTTGTAAGGCAATAAATTCAATTGTTTGTAACAAGAAATCCACATTTTTTTAATAAAATGTTTTTTATTCTGAAGAAATTTAATTTCCAGAATGTAAATTTTATTCTTGAATTTTGTTTTGGGAAGATATTTTTTTATTCTTGAATTTTGTTTTGGGAAGATATTTTGTTTTGAAAATAACTTGTATTCTAAAAATTTATTCATGACCACCGGGTTTTGAACTCCGACACCTCCATCTGTATGTGTGAGTTTATAATGGTTTTGTTATTTCGTCTATCTAAAAAAAATATAAGGGGTCCTCTCCAAGATAGAATTTCCCTTTACTTATTTCGGAGATTGCTTTTGAAAATCTGTGATGTGTTTTACAAATACATTTTTGGAAGCTCTGTTTCAAATTCTTTGATGGGGAAAATTGAAAACAAAATCCATTATTTTTGTATAATATATGGAGTCTAACTTATATCACACACTTCATAAGTGTACACTAATTCATCTCAACCATTATTTTATTAATAAAAATCTAGGATGAAGGGATGATGCACCCAGTTTAAAGTAAGGAAGACATTCGAGCTTTAAAAACATTTGCAAAGATATTTACATCTATCTTCCTCTAAAACATTAACGGGGCTCAAACCCATAATTCATCTCCACCATTAATTTGAGATAGTTGACACATATTACTAAATTGTTTTTAGATTATCATCACCATTGATTTCTGTTTGGACTTTGGACGGTAAATATCAATAAATGAGCTACACATTTAAGAGCATGGAATCTAATCTAATCAAATAAAAAAGGAAAATGGTAAGGAGTGTTGGAAGCACAAAAATCTGTAACACCCTCAATCATCGATGTCAAGTAGAATAATTGTACATAGTGAATGAAGAAAAGCTAGGAAAAAAGCATATCATATCCATAACATCTCTTTTGTACTAGATATACTTAATGACAAAATTTATCGTGTGATTAGACCCTATATGATCACCAGTCCCTAACCAATGGCATAAAATGAAAAACTTCTAAAACCATCCATAAACTGTCCTAGTGCAACTGTATCTTTGCCATCACCATAACCAGCAAGATCAGCCAAACGGATCTTCCTTGTAGAATGATAGCTGGTAAATCCAAAAAAAAAAAAACAAGTATTATCATATGGGAAATATATTGAGTAGGATTTGTACTATGTATCATTGACATTTGATATCGAAGACGTGTTGGTATCTGAAACCGACATGATACCAACTCATAGTTTTTTTTTTTTGAAGGAACCGACTCATAGTTATATACAATATTTTTTTTTCTCTCAAATTATCATCGTGTTATGTGTTTCTATATGTGTTTGTGCTTCATAGGATTTATACTTAAAATATGCATAAATGTTTTGACAAGTTATTTTTGGATTGAGAAATTAGAAAAGAGGTTAATTTTGATGCACAGTTGGTTTAAAATTTTCTACACAATCAATCACAAACCATCTTTTGTATTTTTTTTTTTGAGGAAAAACCATCTTTTGTATGACTTTTAAGGCAAATATAATAAAGTCATGGTTTGAATGATCAATTATTGGTTAACAATTAACAATATAAATTCTTTACTTTGTCAAAGCATGTCGATTAAATCCTTAGAAAACAATCCTAATCTAATTGCAATTTGGATAATAATTGTATTACTGTACCATATACCTGCCAAAGAATTAAAAAAATTGATTTTTCAACAGTTTAGTTGTTATGTACCCTGCTAGGATTACTTAGTGAATCAAAGTTCAACTTTTCTTAATATTTTAGAATTTAAAAACACATGAAAGGACTTAATTAAAGACTATCATAATGAAGCTAAAATTTTGTTTAATTACTGACTTAGCCATACAATTGTGAGTTGTGACCTTACCCTCATTCTTACTGTCCTCATTCAATACTGGTGGTGGAGCAGATGATGATGATGAGTTTGACATTGATATTCCAAGGTCAGAGCAACCCATGCCAATGGAACCTTCAAATTCAAATTTAAAATCTCAAGTAAGTTACTTAATTTATACCACTTTGGCACACAATATGATGTAACATAGATCATAACATTTTAACCAATCACAGTACTAATGATTTTACAGTTTAATTTTGATACATTGTCAGTGTAAAAAATTTCACACTATCAACAAATCACAACCAATTATGTGCTTAACTTAAAAAGTAGTTAGAGTTAAAGTCAAATGTTAATTTAATAATTCGGTGATTATTACACTGACAATGTATATGAATAAAAGCCATGATTTTAACTGAGTGAGGCTTGTAATCTTACATTCTCTAAAGCAAGGAAAGGTAGTGATATTGAGGAGATTGTAATAGCTTGTATCGCATTCACAACTATAGTTGAACGTCGATGTCTTCTTGCATGAGCCACCTCCACAATCAACCCAATGGCAAGCTAGAACATATGAAAAAACAATATAATAGCAGAAGAAAAAAAAATCAAATAAAAACTTGAGATCCCTCTGGTTTATATCTTTCAGTTACCATCAAATATTGACTCATTGGATTTTCTTGCTTTTTCTGGAGCAGGGGCAGGAGCTTTGGAGCAAGAGTAGTCCAATGTACCTAAAAAATAAAATGGATATCATTTTAACATCCGAGAAAATTAAATATGTCTAATAGTCATGAAGTGAACTCAAGAACTGTAAGTCATTATAAACAAATTTTTCTATAATAATCTCCATTTGTGTTTATACAAATTAATTGGTAAACGTTTGATGAAACTACAAGAATAGTTTTACATCGCAGTCACAATCCTTGATATTGCGAAAAAATTGTGATCAAATTAGGCTGATATGGTTACAATTGTGACCGGAGACATTGAAAACATTGACGTCGCAGTCACAATTGCAGTTACAGACTTTGCTATTGGTACAACAGAAACATACTGGTGCTCATTAGTGTTGCAAAGTTCCACCATGCAATTATATAAAGTTAGAATCTGAAACAATTTGACACAAAGATTGCATTTTCATTGATGGTTTAGTTGTGTGTGATTGGTGATCTACAATTTTGATTTTGACTTAAAGCTCTCACTTAATTTCTTCCAAAAGCAAATGAAAGTTTGGACAGATTATCATATAAATGCAGTAATACTCTACTTGACCTCTTTACAGTGTGATTAAACCTTGTTACAAATTTATGATAAACCATGTTGAAATTTAGGCATTACAATTACTATTTTGTCTTCATATTATTTTAGCATCTTACCTGAATTACACATTGACATATGATCCAAGCATATCAAGAAAATCTCTAGAATTTAGTAGAAAGTTTGGTAAAACTTCCACCTCCTTTGTTATTAGTTGGTTTCTTGGTTCTAAACATTTCACCAAATAACATGGACCTTTTCAATCACACACAGATGCAACTAACCGACGACATCAACAACAAGAAAACATACGACATAACTGCTTTTGCTTTGCAAAAATACACGTTTGCATAAACAGTTCACTATCGACCACTTAATCCTTCTCAGACATTATCGACGCATTTGTTCAATCTATGTTGGACTTATAACCACTTATAAGGACGTATGTATAAGTTGTTTCAACGATAAAAGATAACATAAAGTCAAACTATTTTTATATAAGATATACATTGTCTTGAGAAGTTATCCTAGAGAACTTGTAGAAATAAGCCGAAAACAGATTATTGACAAACCTGTCATACGCTGTTTTACATAAGCTCTCTATAACATTGTCACCGGTGCTAATGGCGGTAGATAAGCTCAAATAAGCCAGTGTAAACATGCTTAAGTGTTACTGTGTTGTATAAATACTTTTTTTCCACACATAAAAAATCTCCATTTAGATGTACAACCTAGTAAGATCGACTTATTTGGGCTTACCTACTAGCATAAGCACCTATGCGACTATTTGAAAGAACTTATCGGAAACAACTTATAAGTTATATGAAATCAGTTTGATGTTATTTTATCGTTTGTTCTATAAATAGGCCTTATTTCGATAAATAGATTAATTAACTGCTCAAATTGAGTTTATCATATAAGTGCCTATGTATAAGTTATTTCTATGACAAAAGATAAAATATCAAACTATTTTCATATAAGCTGCAGGTAATTTTCTTAAGGTATCTGGAGAACTTATGTAAATAAGCTAAACACACTTTATGAACATGTTATAAGCTATTTCTATAAGTTCTCCCAAACAATCTCGCAAATGATTATGTCAAAAGTACATAAGTTCTCCCAAACAATCTCGCAAGTACTTACGTCAACAAATAAGCTCAGATAAGTCAATTCAATCAAGTCCATACTTTATACATAAACAGAAAACAGCAGTATAAAACAAATGAACAATACTTTTTGTTAGTGGCCAAGAAAAAGGGATGATTTCTTACAATTAGGAATGATGCAAGGAAGAAACTTCAATCCCCCATCATCAGTGGAATCAAGAGCTTTCTTCCAACCATGATCACACTCACACTCAAAAGGGAAAGTACTATTCTTAGAAGGTTTGCATGTTCCTTTCCCACATTCCACTTCTTTGCACACATCCTCTAAGCTCAAAACAGTACAAAAAAAATACATCATATTAGATAAATTCATAAATTCCAAACTACATATTTTGTTCATCATAAAAACTTGAGATGACCCTTTTGATGATTCTTCATGAAATCACAAGACCCTTAAATTAAAATCAATAAAAATAGTATCTTAACAAACATAGGAGATAAGAGTATATATATGAGAAAGAGTTACCAACCAAAGATAGGAGAAAGCAAAGGAGAAAGGAAGTCACTTTGAGTTGAAAGAGGTTGAAGAAGAAGAAATGCAAAAAGAGGTATGAGACTTGCAAAAGCCATTTTTAACTTAAGAAAGTAGTAATTAACAGAATTCAGATGTGGGGACTTTATGTATATAAATAAATAATAACTACTAGTTAGGCAAGTTTGAAAATGTAACATATATGTTAGGTTTTTAATGTAAAGGAATAGAAAAGAATTTATGGTGGAGAACGTGGCTATATCTGAATAGGGTATGTGTTAATGAACAGAGTGGGTCGTTAGTTGGAAGTTGAGTGTTTGACTTTGACATATCTATTAGATTGTGTTTAAGGTCTTGGCGGTACCAATCATGATGTTGCACGTAGTTACCAGTCATTAAGGTTTTTTTGGGTCATGCAACTGGCCTATGCTAATTTGATGTGACTGTATAATTTGATTGTACATTTTTAAAATCATCTTTGATTGTACATTTTTTGTTTTATACAGGGCTTGAGATGGTGGTAAATAATATCGCAATATTTTTTTGAAAACATCAAAATAGGATAAAATGAATAATAACCAAAAAGTCATTCTAGTACAAACCGTGTCCATAGACTATAAAGAGTTTAGAAAGTCACCATACAACCAAAATTAATGAATACAGAAAGGAGAGAAATAAAACATAGGTAACGATAGAAAAGCAATGAAAAAGATTTAACCTCTAAAAGTGGAAATCAAAATCAAAATCAAAAATAGTGTATTTTGATTTGAGTCACCAATAAATTTGAAGATTAATCTTCTCGCATAAATTATGCAATTGCTCCTCCTTTTGTTGAAAAATCCTTCCATTTCTTTCTTTTCAAATTATCCACATTGTTGAAAAATCTTCTCACATAAACCAGCAACTGATTTTTCAACACTACTTCTTGCAATTACTCCTTGTTTTTTTACTTCTCCAAGTCACTAGGTTCCCCCACACATATTTTTATCTATAATAGTCCTTGTCCAAACTACATCAGTGAATATTTCCTCATTTTTATCCTTGGTTTTCTTGAAGAATAAACCTTTTCAAGGAGTTGCTTTTATGTATTTTAAGAGTATTTGCACAAACTTCAAGGTGTTCTTCATATGGAGCATGCATGAAATGACCAACAACACTTACATAAAAAGCTATGTCAGGACGAGTATGAGCCAAATATATCAGTTTTCCAACTAACCTCTAATATCTTCCAGTGCAAACTTGTGTGCCTCCTTTTCTCCTAAAGTTTGGCATTTGGGTCCATAGGAGTGTCAGCGGACTTACAATCATTCATACATGTCTCTTGTAGGAGATCAAGAACATATTTTTTCTGAGAAACAACATTTCCTTTTTTCGATCCTGCTACTTCCATGTCAAGGAAATACTTGAGGGGACCCAAGTCTTTGATTTCAAAATCTGCTACTAAGTTTTTCTTTAATCTCTTCATTTTCTGCCTCATCATTACTTGTATGAACATTATCATCAACATATACATTTTTTGTTGAAAACTCGATATCCGATCCTAGAACCGACTAATCCAAAGGGACCAATCCCACCGCCCACTTATTGGGGGCCCATTTAAAGCCAGAGCATAGCTCTGTATGGACTTGCCCACCGAAATTGGCACCAAGAGGAATTGAACCTGAGACCTTGAGAGGAGCAAACTCTAAGATCCTAAGCTAACCACTAGGCCAATTAAAATAGTTACCATCCCATTTTTACCTGACTTTGTCAATAAAGTAAGATCCGCTTGTCCTTGAGTATATTCTTGTTTCTTCATTGACTGTGTAAACTTCTTAAACCAAGATCTTGGAGACTGTTCCAACCTATATAAAGATTTCTTCAGTCTAGACACTTATGACTCAAACGTTTCTTCAAAACCTGGAGGACAATCCATATACACTTCTTCTTCTAAATCACCATTGAGAAAGACATTTTTTACATCTAGCTGGTGGAGAGGCCAATCTAAGTTAGAAGCAAGGGATAAGAGTATTCTGATTGTGTTAATCTTTGTAACAAGAGTAAAAGTCTCTAAGTAGTCTATGCCATAGGTGTGAGTAAATCTTTTGGTAACTAACCGAGCTTTGTACCTTCCGATTGATCCATCAGGATTAAACTTTATATTTTCAGCAATGACTCAAGGAATTTTTGAATGGTTCACATAGCCTTGAAGTAACTTAACATAGTGGTAGAACATTTGTTGAAAGTGCATTATGAAAATAAGGTCGCTATAAGCATTACTCACAATACTGTTCAACATGATCATACAAAGCGTATTGAGATAGATTGTCATTTCATCAAAGAGAAGATAGATTCTTGTATTCTCTTCTTGCTATTTGTTCCTTCCGGTCAATAGACAGCTGATATATTAACCAAGAGCTTGATCAACAAGTTGAACATGATTGATATTTACGCACCAACTTGAGGGGGTGTTGAAATATATTATTATTATTTCTACTATCCTATTTATGGTTACTTATCTATCATTAAATCACTCATAAAATAATGGATTTGACTCTGGTACTATAAAATGAGGTCATTCTCTTCATAATAAAATTAGCACATTATCACCCATATTGTTTTTCCACAATTAGTCATTTGTTTAAAAAGTTTAAATTTTTGTGGTGGAGGTTCTTATGATATTACGAACATGCCTGCGATATTGAGAACATAATTGACCCACAACTATATATGTTTATTCGAAACAAAATTGCGATTTTGTACGTTTTAGTTGAAATATCCAAATAAATCGAGACATCTTAAGAATTCTATGAAACTTTGGAGATTATTTCTATATATTAAAAAAAGAAGCTCAAAATTCAAATTCTATGTTGGAGTTTCCATTGTTTTGATTTTTGAATTTTTTACGCTTCAAAAATTCATAATTAATCTATTCCTTGTCAGGAAATTCTAGATTTATGTGGAAGACCTTATTTTAAAATCCTAAGCAAGCTTGCAAAAAGTGATGAAAAAATCCGACTTACAGATCACTTTTCTGAATTTTATGTCTATAGCAAAAATATGATCAATTTTTTATTTATTTCAAACTCTCAATTATTGCTAGGAAAAAACTGCTTAGGTAAATATAATAATTATTGAGGTGAAAAATTGTCACGTCATCAAAAAATTCACGTAGAGAAATTATGTGCCACATCACCGCATCCTATGTGGACTGGAGTGATGGATGACCAAAATAGAAAAAACATCAACTAAAATGGAAATAATAGTCACAAGAAAGGAGGGTTTGAATTGTGACATTTTTAAATTTATCCTGCACTTGTGGTAAATCATTTTCAAGTTGATACTTGGAAGAAATAAAAACTTGGTTAAGTTTAGAACATTCTGAAGTACGTTCAAAATTGTTAGTGTAATAAATAATGAACAAAGTGATAATGGTGTGAAAAATGAATTCAAACATTATTGCTGAAGATAAAGAGTAAGGGTAGAAAATTTAACACACGAGAGTTATAGTGGTTCACCAAGTGTGGGCTAGTGCACTTCTCACAACCGTGAGAGTTTCCACTATGCTGCTTGAGACAACTTTCTCAACTCTTGAACTGTACAATTTTGTTCCCTTGGAACAATTACAACATGTATTCTCTAAGCCTCGACAGGCTCACAATTTTTTTTGCTAAGTCACACAAGACTTTACAACTTTCTACTCAACCTACACTTTAATACCCTTAAAGTTAGATGAGATTTCTTTTGCTAAGTCACACAAGACTTTACGACTTTCTACTCAACCTACACTTTAATACCCTTAAAGTTAGATGAGATTTTCTCTTCTTAATGATTTGGAAGTTTGAATGAATTTGGACAAGAAGAAAGAAGAGGAGAAGATTATCTTTAAAAAGATAATAAAAGAATGATTCACACACTTTAAGATTTTAGAAATCTTTAGAGTTGATTTGTGAAATCAAATTTGCTATGAAGCTTTAAACACTTTTAATAAGTTGCTTAAGTATGCTTGTAAACTATGTGCTTCAATGCATAGTCTTCCTCTCCTTTTATAGATTTTCATGAACCCTTGTAGTAGTTAAGACGTGTCGAATGGTCTTGTACAAAGTCTCCTAGGACTTAGCAACTTTTGCGTGAAAGTCTTGATCAACAGTCTGAACTTAAGAGTGTTTATGAGTTCATCAGAATACTTCAGAATGTTGTTGTGTTCGTCAGGATATTGTTCCTGGGTTCATATGGATGAATGTAAGATTTGTATATGGGTTTATCCTATGAATGTTTGATGAATTTTTTGGCTTGTCCATGAGTATTGTTCTTTGTACATACTTCAGAATGTTCCTAGACAATAGCTTTTGCAGATCTGTTCTTGAAACTTATGCATGAGGGAGGAAAGTGGAATTGTCACTTCATGTCCATGCTTTAGGGGATTTTGCTAATACTGAACAGTACCTGCTCCCTTATGTGTGTAATTCTAATTGAATCAGACTTGAACTTGATTTTTACTTTTGTTTTTGATTTTTACCTACTGTACTATTCAGTCAGAGAAAACATGTAGTTGAAAACGAACCTTCTGAACTCAAAATGTTCATTTGTTTTACTTAGGACGATTTGTAAGACTTTTATTTTATGTAATTAAATCCTAATAGTAAAACTTAAATGAAGTGCATCATGTATAACATTTAGGATGATATTCTTAGAGGAATATTCCTAATGTTTGTAATTTAATTGTTCATAAATATTTAATGAATAATGAATATTTTTTTTGACTTTTATCCAAATAAATGCCTTTAATCTTTGATTGATCTAAAATCATAGTACTTTCATGGATTTTATTTATGTCATGTGAGCCTTGAATGTTCTCGATAATGTTTATATATTTCTGTGCTTGTTCTTGATAAATCATATGAACAACCTTCTGAACTATCTTTGAACCTTCTAAACTCTGACCAACCTTCTGAACTCTGACTGAGTTCATAAGCTTTAATGTTCTTTGATCACTTGATTCTTGGTTTGATTTATACTTTGTTCCTGCCTTAGTTAATCACTCAAGAACACATATTAAATACCAAGAAGTATCAAAGTCCATTAATCCTTTAATCACCATAGATGTCTTTAATGATTTCTTGATCCAAAGTCGAAATCTTTTTCTGTATATGATATGTACATGTCACATTTGTTCTTGCATGTTCCTGATATGATCATTGATTTCTGGGTTTGCTATGATAGAACTTCCAAGCAACCTTCTAAAGTCTTTCCGGGTTCATACATATGAACTTCAAAATGTTTCTGAGTTCTTCATATGAACTTCAAAATGTTTCTTCTGGGCTCTTGTCTTTTTTACAATTGTACTTTATGCTGAACATTATGATGTTCTTCAACATTCGAAACCTTATGAAGTTTGTTATTTATTCCATTCAAAACTAATTCAAGCATATAAATGAGATAATATCATTTGTTTTGACAAACAAGATGATTCTTTCTTTGAAGTCCAAAATAATATTTATTTGCATTTAGTTCATCATTGCTTATAACATATGAGTTTAAATATTCTTGTTGATCCATGAAGTAATCCTTTATTATTTTCGGAAATATTATGAGTTAATGTTCATGAACATTATAAACTCCATTCATATGAACATTTTGAACACTGAACTTCTTATCTTTAGAAGCTTTGAAAGTGTAACACTTTGAGGAGATTCTGAGAATCTTCATAACTTGTATGCATATTTCCTTTAATTTTGTTTTCCCATAGTAGATCTTCAAATCATATAACATAAAACTCAATGTGAGTTTTGTCACATAACTTCAAGCACATTCTTGTGTAGCTTGTGATGTAAGTTCTTCCATCATGATTCTTAAGCTATGAATCTTCGTGGAGATTTGATATTGTTGTTTCAATTGATGATATGCTCATTCTTTCATTGTTGAGTCGATATAATGCACTTATTGATGTGAGTAGCTTCTAGCTTATCCACTTATGTGATTCCTGTTTTTTTAGTAAAAACTCAAGTGCCAACATCAGTAGATCACCGTTCATAAAACTTATCATTTATTCCACGAGGTTTGTTATCATTAAAATACTCATCAAAATGATTTTTGCTTCAACAATCTCCCCATTTTTGATGACAAACCTTTTGAATAAATCTTAATTTTTATGATGGATATAATAATAAATGTAAGAATGTTCATGGATATGCAATTAAACTCTCCCTAAACACATGCAAGAGTTTAATTCATATCAAGCTAATTAAACTCCCCTTCAACATATGTAGAAGGTTAATTCTTAACATTCTTCGTTAATTAAATCCATTTTAGATTTTTCTCTCCCATAATACATATATCTCCCCATCCTAGGTTTTTCTCCCATCATATATATCTCTCCCCTTTTGTCATCTATCAATAAGTACTATGGATGATATGAAGGAAAAGTGACATAATCTTGGAAGGCAGGAACCATATGACATTGCATGTAGGTTTTATGTAATTCAAAAGTGCATTCATTTATCAAACTCATGGTTTAATTAAAACACATTACAAGGATCATGATCAATCATTATTTTAATCAGTTATTTAAACAAGACATGAAAAATGATAACATATGCAATTGTTTTAACATATTCAAAATATGAGATATTTTTCTGAAATTTGATAAAATGATTTTGTCCTTAATTTCAATGTTTTTTTTTTGAAAAGATCAGTATTTTCAAGTATTGATAACTCCCTCTAACTTTTATAGATGAATATCCTATTACATTTCAAATCTTTTGATTTTATAGGAAAATAATTATTTTCTGTCATAGCAGACAAATTTTCCATTTTGACACAGTCATACTCATAATTTAGAAAATGATTAACTAGTCTAAATTGTAGCATTCAAAATAGAAGCGATCAATTGATCTTATTTATCAATTTCTAAAATTGAGAGAAAATGAAGTATTTGTGGAAGCGGTGAAATCAGAGTTTAAAAAAGATCTTTCTCTCTTTACAATATTCTCATGTTGGAAATATTGCTGAGACTTTTTCAAAAGAGGAAATTCTTTAAAAGAAATCAATTTCAAGTAACAATTTTTTTACACAAATTATGGAAAACACACATGTTCACGATACGATTATGTTTACTTTCATTTGTAAGTGTGTGTGTGTGTGAGTTATACCTTTAAGTTTTCTTTCTCTTTTACTCATTGAGGAGAGCAGGTTTTAGGTCTTTTTTGACCTAAAATCACCATTTTGCATCTTTTTCCCTTTCTTTCAATCTAAATAAGTGATTTCCACATATATTCAGTTTTTCCTTTTGTGTTTTTTTTATTTCGTCATCTGATCGCAGCATTGTGTTGTTCGTTGTTTTAATGCAACATTGTTTAATTTCACGTCTTGTTGCAGTGTTTGTTTGGTTTCTATTGAAAGATCAACTCAATCAATCAAAGATTCAATCAATGATTTGAGCGTCAATGCTGCAGATCCTGAAGCATGTGTATTATGGTGATTTAGATTTTATCATATTATTTGTATGCATTTTACCGTTGTATGCTATTAACCTGTTCGTATCAACTTTTCAATTAGGGCTCAAGATGGGAGTAAGGTATTCTTCAAAGTGAACCCGAACAGATGCTTGAAGATACCATTCATGAAATACTGTCAATAGTCTAACTTAGAATATGCGACTGTCACCTTTTTGCTTGAAGGCAAACGTATTAACGGGAATCGTCAAACACCAAGAATGCTCAAATTAAAAAATGGTGCAGAGATCGATGCCATGAAACAGCAAACAAGAGGTGGAGATGCAACTTTGTAAGCAGGAGGAAATTAAATGGTTAAGCAGTGAGCTTAACATGAATTGTGAATTTGTTTGTTTGACTATTATTGTGGTACATGATCACAAAAGTAGGTATCTAAAACTTGTATGTCCGTGAGTATAACCTTATCCTACAAGAATATCTAACACGTACATTGACTAAGTGCGAATTTAAACTAATGCACTTATTTGGAGGACATATTAACGATACACTCGCATTTGCAGTTGGATCCAAGTCCATATTTTTGTGGGGATATATATGATCTAAATTCTTAGTAAAAAAAAATCTAAACAACAACAATGTTGGTAATAATATTTAACATATTTATTGTCTGAAAAAAAGTATTTAGCATATTTAATATTAATTCATTGGGTAGTAACGATTAATATCCAATTATATTGGAAAAATACTATGTATGACAAATAAAACCATGTTTTTATATCTGGCTTAAAATAAAATAAATAAATGTTGTTACCAAATGTATTTGAATTTTTATCAACATGATAAGGGTAAACATGAGTATTTAATTTGTTGTTTGTACAATTAAAATTAAAATGACATGCAAACAATATTCACTTTTGTTTGACATTTAGAGTACCAACAATGAAATGGTTGGTTTGAAGATTTTCTGCAATTCAATCCCATCATCTGTTGTCACTTTGGAAGGGATTGCTAAATTTAAAGGCATTGGGTCGTCGTCAAACATGAAAAAGTAAGCAAATATGGAGAATGTTGAACATTTAGATACCGAGAACCCAAACCTTCCTGAGGTGTTGTGTGAAAATGAAACTTTGAATGGTGCTACTATTGATGTAATTGGTTTCAATCTCAACAATGCAACTACCAATCAAACACCAATTTTATCAGAGCAATGGTTAAAATAAAATAATGTTGTCATACCTAAAAAGACAAGCAAACAACACACACTTGTGGTATTGTTTTCCCCACTAACCATTGTTTCGATTATGTTAATTTAAACATATTGCGAAAATGAATGGTATGTAAGTTTAATTTTGTTGAATCATGCAGAAGCTTCGTCAAATGAAACCACCAGGTTCTATTTGTGTCCAAGATCATATGATTAAAGATGGGTTGCACGTTATAAATCCGTCAGATGACATGGACACTGTTTATGTAAGGTCGAGTGCAAATGCAACAGTGAGATACAAACCAAGACTTTCAAGAGTGTGGAGAAGCTCACAAAGTGGCTTAAAGAGATCATAAAATGATTTGATATGAGACATACATTTTTTTCTATGAATACTATCAATTAAATACTCGGTATATAACTATATCAATATTTTGTTGAATTATCATAATTTAGGCACAACAAATTTCGCCAGAAGCTAGTGGTGTTATTATTTCCAAGAAGTTGTTTCAGACACCATCTTCTGGAACATCAAAAGTACAGACTCTAAAGTCTAGTGTAAAAGGGAAGATGAAGGTGGAAGAAAGTTAAAGTAAAAATCCGGTTAAATTACTCTATGGTCCTTTAAGTTTGAGGTTTGTAATAGATTGGTCCTTTAAGTTATTTTGGTCACACATAAATCCTTTAAGTTTGAGGTTTGTAACAGATTGGTCTTTAAGTTATTTTGGTCACAAATAAGTCCTTTAAGTTCGTAAACGTTTTCGATTTAGTCATTCGATTTACCAAACAATGACGTGGTAGAAGGACTCTCTCGGTGCATATCAAAACTCATAAAACAATTATTTTTCATTGTGACCCTTCATATTTTTTTATCAACATATTAACTTATGAATTGGTTGAGGTTATCTGTTATTAGATTATGCAGCTAAACGTTGAAAGGTTGCGTTTCGAACAAGAAGAAATTATGGTGGCTTTGCGTGGTATCTTCCACAGTCATTTGAGGTAATTATTGTTATATTTTTAATTACTTTGTGGTATTTTCTTGTTACATCGTTTGTTTTATTTGTTTATAGGCTTAATTAATGATTTGTTCCCTTAAGTTATTTGTTGGTTACATTTTAGTCCCATAAGTTATTACGTTACAATTTGGTCCCTTTAAGTCATCTTCCGTCAACCATATAAATCCCCACCGTCAAAACCGTTAAGCCAATGTCTAAGGTGAATACACATTGCAAGTTGTCACGTCACCGTTCACATGTACCTATTTAACGTTTTGGCAAAAGACTGACGGTGAGGATTTATTTGGCTAACAAATACTAACTTAAGGGATCAAATTGTAACGTTAATAACTTATGAGATCAAAATGTAACCAACAAATAACTTAAGGGACCAAATCATTAATTAAGCCTTGTTTATATGTGGTAGATAAGATACTTAACAATTATGTTTGTAATATTAGAGTATCATCTTTTATATATCCCATTAAATATCATAAAAAGAACATAAAAACATCAACACAAACACTTAATTCCAACTTATCCCAAAATTAATATACCAAATTTAGCATATCTCAGGACAATCCTCATTGACTTCGGATACATTTTCTGCATTAAATATATTGAGAAATTCTTGTATATCCATGTTCCAATGGCTAACACCTACATTTGTATAAGTCAATATATTCAAGCCCAAATTATCAGTAACTATTTCTGAATTGGATCATCAAACTCATAAACAACATTTTAAACACCTTACAAACCACCCTCACGCCCAATATTAATAGGATCTATCAAAACCATTTTGAAAAAAACACCTATAAATTCAAATAAATTATTTAGTTTAGCCTTCAATGTTTATTTTTAACTCATTAGATTTCATTTATTTTAATAGAATAATAAAGTTGAAAGAGTTAAGAAGATAAGAGTGTAACAAGATCCAAAAAACTAAATGACTTCTTAAAGAAAGAGATTGATGGAGCATATTCTATGAGGAGCTTACTCAACCTAAGATTATGACACATTTTTATGAAATTTTTGAGAGCTCATAGTTGAACTCAATCCCATTAATAGGCCTAATATTTAATAGATCATGTTTTACGACGACCTATAAGGTCAGCTGAATTTCCTCAAAGCCAACAAGACAACAAGTGATTTTCTTAAAAATAATCCATAATTTAATAATTAATTACAACTCAAATTCTTGAGGGTATTAACATAAAAAACAAGAAGATAAAAAGAGGCGTAAGGGTCAAATACATGCCCAAGTAAACTGGGGTGTAGAACAAGGGGCATAAGGTAAATGATTTATATATATATTTTATTTTATTTTAATTGGTTAAAAAAACTCAAACAACCATGTGTCCAATTAAATGAGACTTTTCCATGATAGGAAAGCATTTCATTGACCCGCCCTAAATGCCACCATAGTTATAGAAAAATATTTGAGACAAAAAATAGCAATGCTATTTTTTCGGTCTTATATATAAAAGAAAGAAAGACTTTTCTATTTTTTTGGTTTTATATATAAAAGAAAGAAAGGAAAATAGATCATGGAAGACCGAAAAAATAGCATTTCTATTAGTTATATCTATTTTTAGTGATTTTGTCCTATTTGATCATTAACCTTTCTTTCTTTTATATATAAAACCAAAAAAATAGATCGAAAGACAAAATCACTAAAAAAAAAATTGAGAGAAGAAAATATTTTTCTATAGTCACAAATATAATAAATGGCGTTTGATTACACATACATCAAAAAAGCTTTTTCTCAATGTACTAAATCATTTTACTATCAATTTTCTTTTTATTATTAGAAAAAATCTTTTAATTTCCTTTTAAAATGTCTTTTAAATCATTTAAATTTCTTAAGTAACTAGATATCATCGTTCTTCATCAGTTTCTATTATAATAATATGCAACCTTTGAATTTGATGGTCTTAAAGTATGGAAGAATTCTAGGGTGGATTGCCATTGTGGCTCGATAACGATATTGTTTGGATGCTTGTAATTTTATTTTGCTCTATTGCATTGAAAACGAGAATTGCTCCATTTCCTTTTAAAAGAAAATGATGGAATTGGAATCCACTGTTTGTTGTTCCAAGTGGTTGCTAATCTGCAGTCTTCATGTTAAATTATTTGAATAACTATGCTAGCTTTTCATTTGTTTTATGCTTTATTCATCATTACGTTTTCTTAGAGGATATATCTTGTAATTAGTCAATGAATCAATCTGTAACATGAAACAAAATATATATGTTGTCTGAATAGTTATTATCAAGGGGTGTTGAGTGCACAGCTTGGACTAATTATTGAGAATTGCCATCTAAAATGTTAGTAACATCATAATTTGAAATCAAAATAGGATTTGTGAGCACTTGGACTAACACAAGAAAAAAATAGTCTAAGATTTGCATGATACATCTTTGACTATGCATGTTTTTCTTATTATTTAAGTGAATCTGCATCACAAAGATACTACTTATTATAAATATAGAGCTAGTTAAAAATTTAGTTAGTTGGTTATAGTTTGTTATTAGGTAGTTAGTTTGTTAGTTCCTCATATGCTCTATATATAGAGCATTTTTAATCAATCATTTAACATGAATATCAAGGAATTTTCCTTTATATCAAAGCTCTCAAGTTTATTTCTCATGACATATTTTCATCTCTTTATATATTCTCTTTATATAAGTTCTTTATATATCCATTGGGATTTAGCAACCGTCTAATAATATACTTATAGATAGTGGGAAAATAAAAAAAATAAAGATCAACAAATTATGAAGCTTATTACAAAAATAAAGAGAATAAGGATGAATGGGCCAAATCCCAATGGTTGGTAATTTCCTCAATTGTATACCTAGTCAAATGGGGAGTTTATAAACATTCCATGTGATTGCCAACTAATTGTTAATTTTGTAGAAATATATATCCTTGATAACAACACAAATCACAAGCCTATGATAGGTGTGGTGGGGTCCATTCCTATTCCTATTCCTATTCCTATTAAATTTGATGCACATCTATAAGCAACCATTGTCCTCTGCTTCAACATAGTTGGTTGGTTGGAGTAAGTTATTTGTATGCAATTTATTCATCATTCATTGTAAATTAAAGTTCTTTCTACACTGCACATAACAACACAAAAATAAAATCCCTTTGAAATAAGCTAAATAAGAATACCATAATAGTCTAGTATATGCATTAGATACTCAAGTTTCTTAATAACTAGTATTTGGTTGAGGGATCCTTATTTTGTACGTGTGAAAAAATATCTATTAAAAAATGTCAACTATTCAAGTAGATTTTGTTTGGTGATCAAATAAATTTTATTTACTTCGACGAGTTAATATATGTTGCGCGCATAAGTTACTTAATATACAAAAAGAAGTTAACTAAAAATAAGAATAATTCTCATTCGAAAACCCTAATAGATCTGGTCGAACCGGATCTTCTAGAGCGATTGGATCCAACAATGCACCTAAATCTAAGGTCACATAGCAATGTAGATGGAATTCCTAGCTAGCTATGTACTCTCGGATGCAAAGTATTCAATTTCTTTCATCACTTTCCAGAAGTTGGAAAATCCATCTACCAGCCAGCATAGATGTGGTTTAATTTTGTCTTGCGTGTGTACTATGTTTTTGTTTCTTAACGAAGTAAAGAGCACTTGATATATGAGTACAATTTGTCGTTACATCTCATCTAACCAATCTAGCTATTTAAGATCTTTGATGTGGTGGCCCTCACTTACAACTAGGTTTCTCTCAATTTAAACATAAAGGAGGCAGGATCAATTAATTTATCTGCATTATAAGTGTAATTTTTTTTACACATAGCTAATTATATCTTACCATACAACATTTTTATAGTATTTTAAGAACTATTATAATAAAATTACATCATTGTGTAAAAAAGTTTTACTCGCATAATAATTAATCTCAAGTGGAATAGTTAAAAATAAAAATTGTCAATTTTTTCTTTCTACTTTTTAGTGCGTCAAATATAAAATATTAGCTATATTAAAAAACCAATTTCATCTTTTGGCAAAGGAATCATTGAGTTTTTATCATTATGTTAACCTCATAGAGGCAATCTAAGATTATTTGAGTGAAAATTGAGATATATTCATACACCAAATTCTCTATCCATCCACCATGGTCTCTGAGAAGGAAATTTTTGTGCGGATGTCATTGCCAAGTTATTATATCCGTTCACTTGAAGGGGAGGGGGCCAATTTAAAGTTAGAGCTTTAAGTTAGAGTAAAACTACGTATGGACTAACTAACTGAAATTGTGATCGAGGGGAATCGAATCGTAGATCTTAAAAGAAGCATATTTTAAGATTTCAAAATAATACCACGAAACCAATCCAAGTGGGTTCTTTCTTCTCAATAAGTAAACAAGAAGTTTAGACCTTTTATATAATTTAAAAAGGAAAGAAATAACATAAGGAAGCTGGTAGTTCTTCAATGTCAGTAAGTAAGCAATGTCCCAGGAGCACATTCTGCTCAACAGGTAGCATAAAAGCACTTCAATCCGCACAGCTCTGGTGGTTGGAAATTTAAACAGAGAGTTGTCTTACTTTTAATTCATTATATCTTAGCTTATAAAACTACTATATTTGTACATAAGTTATTTTCTTTACCCAACAATAATTGATCTATTCGTTAAAAAAATACTATAAAATGATTGTTACTTTCAATCATTAAGGTGATATTAATTATATTTTTTCAATTATAACATCTAATTAATTTCCCTCAATTATTTTTAATTAATTAAAAATTCTCTAAAAAAAAAACCTAATTAATTAATAATATATACATCAGCTCAATTTAATATCTTTCACTTTATATTTACCATAATGATAAATACATCAATACTTAATAATGGTAATTTAGTAAAATTATCATCATCATCATCTCTCTCTCATTAACCCTTTTTTCTTAATTTATTTAAAATCGCCAAACAAGTCGATTGTTTACGATACATAGGATTATAATTTATAAGTTGTTTTCACAAACTTTTTTGAAGAGTTTATCGAAATGAACCATAGATAGTTTATGAACATATCATAAATTGTTTATGTTAATATATAAACAACGCCAATAAAAGTCTTTTAAAAACTTCCAAGTCTTTGTTTCTCTTATTTTTGGTAGGGTTTAGACCCCGTTTATTCATTAAAAAAAGCCAATATAAATAAAAGTTGACAAAAGGAAAAGGTTAAAACTTATCAACAAACTTGATACAATCATCTTTTAACTTTACTATTAGTTTTTTTTTTCTTCTTCTTTTAACTTCACTATTAGGTAAGTGCAAAACTGCATGATCCGGATGTTGGCTTCAATAGGGTGTGTAGAGAATGAGCAATTCTTCTTTGAGTACAAACACAAATAAAAAAAAGTTTAAACACACTCGTAAATAAATAAAAAATTGAGAAAGAATTTAGTCACATTATGCAATTATTTCCTCTTTTAATTTTTTTTTCTATTTATAAGTGTGTGCTTAAACGTTTTTTTTTTTTTTTTTTTGTGTTTGTGAACAATCTAGCATTTTTCATAGTGAATAAATTAAGAAATCTCAAATGTTAATGAGAAAATCATGTTGGCTCCAATAGGGTGTGTATATGCATGTCATATCAATCATTTATTCATCACAAATAATTCATATTATTTAGTTATTTACTTCGTTACAATATAAATTGAGTTAATCATTTCAAAGGACTCAAATGTGCAGTGGCAACCTACACATAACTCATAATACTTAATACAAACCTACACAACATTTAATAGATGTCACAACAATCACAAAATGTCTTACAATTTTCTATGGCTTATCACAACCCCCAAAGTGATCCCACATAAAGGCCAACTCACCCACCTAAATATGAGTATTTTAGAAGAATTTTGCTAGTTGTTGAAGCATTTCTCACATGTTCTCTGATCCAACTCATTTCACGCTAACCATCAATTAAAATCACCAAAAACACCCTTGACCACAATGGATCTGTATCACTATTGTTCCCTAATGTGGCAATATCCTTATCATGGGGAGCTCTTTCTAATTTCTATGCTGCTTCTATACCCACCCAACCTTAATTCCTTTACCTAACTACATGCCAAAGGGCCCCCCAAGCATACTCTCAAAGTGTTAGTTAGTAAAGAGAATATATCAATGTGTTTCATGTCACGGTAACCTATCACGATTTTGTAGAAACTATAAAGTGTAGCCTTTAGAAAATTATGGTTGATCACCATGATTCTGATATATCCACCGTGATATTAAATATATATTAAGATAATGAGTTTAGGCAGTTAAAAAAGAGAAGAAAAAACTTAAGTGAAATATGCTTTGTTAGATTTAGAGATTAATCTACGCGAAGAGATCAAACTTCCAGCCAAATAATTAAGAAGAAATCAGTCCTCAAAATTATTAGGGTCCAACAATTTACTCCCATTTACAAAATAGCAAATAAGTCTCTTAAATTAAATCAATAAATTTAGTAAGTATGTCCATCGAAATATCTCTTTCGTAAACATTCATTATATATATATACACTAACTTGAATAGTCTCTTGTTGCATCAAACAAACATAAATCATTTAAAATTGTGGTGCTAAATTTTAAAAAAAAATGATACGTTGTTCAAATTTAAGAGACTAAATTGCTATTTTTTAAATTTGAATAATTAAATTGAGTAACCTTTACAATTTGAAGGACTAATATGTTGATTTATTCAATAATTAAAGATCCAAGTATATATCATTTTGTGCCACACCATGTTATTAAAATTTGGCTATATTTAACATGGGGACCATAGTATTGAAAGAAACTCATCAAATACAGATATGAAAGAGATCCAACCTTCATTAGGTTGTTTTCTTGCGAGTTGTTGAATGTTGATACTATGCATATTTTGATAGTGATGGGAAAAACAAGCAAGTGGCTTAGGAATCTCTTGAAAGGGAAGAAAGACAAAGAAAAAGAGAAAGAAAATTATGGAAATGGAACAGAAAATCCAACTACTCCAATCTCAACAACACCAAAGGAGAAAAGAAGATGGAGTTTCAGAAGATCATCAGTTTCCAAAGAGATGAATGTTGCAGAATCAAGTGTCACTTCTTCAGTGACAGTACAAAATGTTGCTATAGATTCTCAGAATTATGAAAGGAAGCATGTCTTGGATGTTGCTGCTGCTGATGGTGTGATCTTCTTGAATTCTTGTTCCAATGGAGGAACTAGAAGGAGTATTCAAGAGGCTTCTGCCATTAAAATTCAATCTGTCTTTAGGTCCTACTTGGTATGTCACATTGTTTTCATTTTCAATTTTTGCTTTATATAGTTCCTTCTCAAATGTTTATTTTATCAGCAAAAATAGAAACAGGAAACATCTAATGTTACATTCTTATGGAACTAGTATTGACATGTTTGTGAAATGTTTCATTGTTTGTATGACAGGCAAGAAAGGCACTATGTGCTCTTAGAGGAATAGTGAAGCTGCAAGCACTAGTAAGAGGTCACTTAGTGAGAAAACAAGCAACTGAGACATTAAGATGCATGCAAGCTTTGGTCATAGCACAAGCAAGAGCTTGTGCTCAAAGGGCTAGAATGTTGTCAGAAGAAAAGACTAATCAAAAGCATTCACCCTACAGAAAAACCACAGAGGAAAATTTATTCATGCATGTGTATAATGTAAGTTCAATAATGCTGCTAACTACCTTTCAAATTGTATGAAGATAGTTGAATTTTTAAATCAATTTTTTATGATTTTCTGTCCAATTTTCTGTTTATTAAAATGATGGTAATTGCTTGAGGAATGATAAGATGATAAATATTCAATTTTATTTGACAGATGAAGGATACTATTAAGCTTATAAATGAAAATAAACTTGGTACAATCCAATTCATGCAAGAAAGTTACTATAGTTTGGGTTAATTTCTTGCAAAAGAGGAAAAAGTGGTGAATTTGAGACTAAAGATTATGTAACTTGGTAAAATAAACAGAAGAAAAGCAAAACAAATAGAAATACAATCTATGACGCATCATTATAGACACCACTGACACATCGACAACGTTAATAGTTTGAGAAAATTAATTAAATATACCACACGTACACTGACACTTGTCGGACAATGAATATGTCTTCAGTCTAAAGCGTCGGTGCTACATAGACCACAATAGATTGTATTTCTTTTTATTAATTTAGAGAGTTTTTTTTTTCATCTAGGAAATGGATAGAGGCTTGGAAGAGAATATAAAGACAGTGGAGATGGATGTATGTGAGTCCAAAGTTAACTCAAGAGGCAGAAACAGCACTGCAAATCATGAACTTTCTGAACACAGATTTTCTGCATATTACTCGCCAATCAGTTCATACTCAAAGAAAGAAAACTGCAAAGAATCACCAACACCATCAGCACTAACAGATTCAAGTCCAAGAGCATGCAGTGGACATTTTGAGGATTGTTCCTTCAGTACAGCACAAAACAGTCCCTATTACTACTCAGCTGTTTCAAGAGTAGATAATTCAAAGCTTCCTTTTGCTTTCACTAGACAATCCTATGAAGAATCCATGACCAATGACTATCCATTATTTCCAAATTACATGGCTAACACAGAATCATCAAGAGCTAAAGTCAGATCACAAAGTGCACCGAAGCAAAGGCCGGACATGTACGAGAGACAACCTAGTAGGCGAAGAGCTTCTGTTGAAGGAAGAAATGTTCCAAGGCCAGTGAGGATGATGAGGTCATCTTCACAGGTTGGTGTCACTGCACAAAACTATCAATATCCATGGTCAATAAAGCTTGATAGGTCCTCAGTGTCACTCAATGAGATTGAGGGTGGTGGCTCCACAAGTACAGTACTAACAAACTCTAACTACTGCAGATCTCTTGTTTCATATAGTGTGAGTACTTAACTTTCTCATAGCATATGTTTATCACATCTGAATGATAGTATAAAACAAGTATATGTTTGAGAGAATGAGTAATCAATCGTTTTAGTCCCAGAAAGTGTGAGGCGATGTCACTGTAGTCCCTAAATGAATCAAAATTATAAAAAAATATGCATGTGTCTTTTGTTAGTGATTTTGTGAAACATACTGAAAGACACATTTGATGATCAAACTAATTAATCAAAGATACATTTAGGGACTAAATTGATAGAGAAAATACGCAAGGATTTTTTGTTTTTTGTTTTAATTTCAATACATTCATGTACTAGAGTGACAACACCTCACACATTTAAGAACCAGAATATTGTTTACTCATTTGCTAAGTATATAAAAATGTCACTTAGTTTGGTAATATTACAATATCTGATGAGGTTTTATCACTGCTTGTTTTGGCTGCAGCCTCATGGACCAAGGTACTGACAATGCACCTTCCACTAAAACAAAGGGTAGATCCATTTTGCAGGAACTGCAAAAATATAGAGCTCTTCTCCTTGTACACTTAAGAACAAATAACCGACTTAGTCCCAAAAAATCTAGAGTTTAATTGCAGTTCAAGTTTCTGAAAGGTTTCTTCTTCTATGAACAATGTGAGAAATGTTTCTTGTGCCAAATTGTGAATTACAATGTGAGAAAACACTTTAAAGGTTTATGAACTGTGTATAAATTTTCCAAGTGAAGTATTTCCTAACAGCAATTATTGTCTAACAATGCTTAGTTTTTGGTTAAAGTAGACTACTTTTCCTGATTCTCTTTTCTGTAGGAAATAGAAAAATGAGGAATGGTGTTTTATTAAAGGTACATGAGATAACATATTAAGGGACTTAGCATCCAACATGATTATGAGACTGGAAAGTTTCAGCATTTGATCTTAAAAATGATTTATTCAAACCGCAAAATACAAGTTTAATTACATGATTAAAAAAACAAACAGTTAGAGCACGCTGTTGGAAAAGGTGGCAGGCTGGCAGCTAACAGCGTCAGTGGCGAGATCGGGAAAGTGGCCAGAAAGGACGCCAGAAAGAAAATATAATAGGAGAGGGGAGACAAACTAGAGTTGGAAGAAAGTTTGCCAGAAAACAAAGTCTTACCACAGGACCGTGGGTCCATTGGGTGAGCATAATTCTTAGGGTTGTCTTATACTATCTTAAAATTTGGATTTGACTTGACTCAACTCTACAAAATTGACGTGTAAGGTGAGAGATATCTCTCACTTATACACACCTTTCCATATCGTATCTCATCCAATATGAGATTCCTAACACACATTCACACAACTTTCTCACACCTATAACAAGACACTCTAAAACATGACCTGAGTGGTCTCATAGTAACCCAACAATCCTTCATTTGTTAACTGTTATAAAGAGCTTAACAAAGTGAGCTAAAAATAACTTACAGGCATGTATATATCCAAACACTAATAACACATTAGTGTGTATATATCATGAGATAAACTTGAAGAAAAAGCAAACAAATGAATAAATTGATCTAACCAGAGAATTAACCAGAAGATTTAATATCAATCACTCAACCTCAAAATACAGATACAACATCTATACCTACTGTCTACAAACTTGCCTCAACAGTGATAAACAAACTAATGGCCAGTTTCAAGAATAGATCAAGAGCAATCAAACCGTGAAAATAATTGCCAAAAAATGCAACTCCTTGAAGGCTTGGATAATTTCTAAAAAATAAAACAAAAATGTGAAGCACATCATTCCAGATTATTTTACATTCCAAAGAGACAACAAAACATAGGAACTGAAATTTTCTGTGAGCCTATCATTTTTATAAATATTCGCCAAATATCAGTCAAGTACATTAAGATTGGGAGGTCTTTTCTTTGAACAAGCGAGGAACAACTTCATGAGCACCAACGTCCAAAATTTCTGGATCCCTGAACATAGCAAGGTATACAATCTCAAACTAAGTTTATATAATCAAAAGTTGAGTGCAAGGGATGCTAAGCACATGAAGTATAGTAAATAAGTGCATCCAAAAAAGGGTGGGAGAGAAACCTGCACAGTATCTGTCCCTTTTCATTTGAACTGGGAATAAACCACAATTTTCGCACGGAAGGAGACTCAAATTGAACAAAGAAACCATCATTCTGTGCATGCTTCCATTTCCTTGATCCTTGGCCTTTCCAGACCTGCAGACACAGAACGTCGTTTAAGAGATTCACGATGATTAAGACTTCACAATTCTAACTGAATGAGTTGATAATGACCAACACTTCACACAATTAACTAAAAATACACGACTCATCTCAGGCTGAGTAGAGAACCTTAGAGGAACCAATAAGAATTGATCGGATGGAGAAATAGGACTAACGAAAATTCTAAAGAGAAACCACTAAAAAAGACATGCACATAAATAACCTTCACAGAACTTGTATTTTGAATGGAAATAGTGGCATTATTTAGTCCATGTAGCTAAGAATCAGAGGGAGAAGAGAAGGTGGAAGGCAAAACATAAAGCTAGCATCCATGGAAAAGAAAGTATAAATCAAAAGGAACTTAACCACCTATATTGTCTTCTGTAGAAGACACTATTAGGAACCCATAAATTGTATTGAATAGAAAGAATATGAGAGAAAACTCTCCTCCACGGTATCCCCTTCTAGAATAGAGCCACTGCTCTATTCACTGAATGTTCGCACAATCTGAATAACTCCTCTATCTCAGTAACCTCCTATTTATACATATGATAAATCTTTAATTATCCCATTAACTAATATTTTCCCTAACTAACTCTTTATCCTATAACCTAACAGACTCACCTTCATAATTAATGAATTAAGAAATCAAAAGTTACCTGTGGATAAGAAATGATGTTTTTGGCAGCCACTAAGCAGGCTGCTCTTGAGAAAGACTCCTCGGCATACTGCCTAAGAAATGGAAAGCAGCTGCTGTGTGTTTCTGGTGACTCAAAGGCCTGGAAAATGGAATGAGACACAAGATTAAAATCATAATACCATATAGGGAACTTCATTGAGTTTCTCTTGATAACCATAAGCCAACAAGAAAGATTATCCCAAATGTGCATGTATATTTAGATTGAAGTTTATAAATTAGACATATTGAAGAAGATAAAGAAAGGAATTTGAAAAATTAATAGGAAAATGTATATACCTTATCAATATTCACAATTGGGGGATACTTATCGGTCTGCGTCTTTTCCTTATCAGGAAGAAAGTAAACTCTAGCATCCACTGAAGAAGTTTCATGCCATGATTTTACAGCAGTCTCCATGGTCTCGACAAGGAATGAGAACATGTCTTTCCAGCTTTCTTCAGATCCATACTTTTCAGACTGCAAGGGGAGAACATTTCAATCCTCACTTTGAAATTTTTTTAAATGATATATGAGCTGAGACAGATAAGTCAATTCTTTAAGATGTGACAAGCCCAAAGTTAAAGGAAGCAAATAAAACAGAACATCTCAGAAACCAAATACAGAAAGTAATGAGATATATTTCTGACATTTTGTTTTTCAGGTCTTTTACTGTGCTTGAGAATAGTATTAATAGTTGAATTTGGGTGAATGAATGCCCTGTTCAGTTCTGAATGTGTTGATATAATATGCCTTTTTGCCATATATATAACTCGCAGTATGAAGGTTGTCAAAATTGTAAATCCATCTGTCCAACCTTGGATTGGATTAAGAGCATCGAAAAATAAAGTGAGATAGTAACATGATGCGACAGAAGATGCTAACCCCCAGACAGAACCTTATTTTAAGAGTTCCTAAGCTGTTAGTTTGGTAATTTAGTACTACAAAGTTCTTAAAAAGGTGCAGGGTAGTTAATCACACTGCAATTTCAATTCGCATGTCCTCTGACAGCAGCCACATCATGATTTGATGTCGTGGCTTTAGACTGTGGTCGCTACTTTGTTAAGCGAGTAAAAGAAACCCAATTTAACCCCATTTGTATGCATTCCACATATTTTTCTATGGTTGTTTTTAAGACAACCCCACTTTTTGTGTTTTTCCTATGTTTCTAGCATTATTCTCAGACAGTCACGTTGATTATGTTACTCACCAGGGAGTTTAAAATCCAAAAATTGTCACTCTTGATGTTTCTTTTGCCACCAATTGGCCACCCGGAAGCTTTCAATGTGAGTTTTCTGCTGTTGCAACACCTAAAAACTAGAGAATGAGTTTTAACAACCCATGAGAGAATGGCGGATTGAAAAATAAAATGTATTATAGTGCGGATTAGGAATTGGAAGGGATATACTTATATTAATTGGGATTTTTCTTTTATAAAAAGGTGACTGAGTACTAAGAAAAAGAAACCAAAACTACGGATGATCAATTTGGTTTAATGCTCGGGAGGTCACCATGAAAGCAATTTACTTGTTGATATGAGTGATGGAGCAATATCGGAATGTTCCATGCAGCCAGTTCCACATAGTGTCATAAGGTTTGTTTGTTGTTGCATTGGTATTTAGTTTGGGTGTCACTAAGGTAGTCTTTTATATAATTTGGGTTATTTACTTGGACTAATTAGTAATCTAGGATTGTTCATTTTCAAGCAAATAGGCGCTATGTATGAATTTCATCTATGATGCACATATGTGATATGAGTATCGGATATGATACGACTCCGATACGTCATTTCTTAGAAAATATAGGATATGATGCATTTAGGATACAATATAGAAATAGTTATTGAAAATAAAGAAATTAAAAATTGAAGGAAGTAAAACTTTAAGAAAAAGAAGACGTTGATTGGACTGTTTTATTTTAGACTATTGAGTGGGGTATGTGTGTTACTATCAATAGAGTAGTTGAAGCGGTTTGCACTTAAAAAATTACACAAAAAATAGAGGTTTGCTCTGAAGACAAAACAGAACACGAGTGAACTCGTGAATCTTAACGTATCTGTTAGATATGTACCGGACACGATACGCAAGGAAATTGGCGTATCCGTGCTTCATAGAATTTCTTGTCAGATTTATATATAATAGTAATAATAATAACTAATACAAAAGAAAGTCTAACAGAGCGAATGCGAGTTGAGCACTATTAGGAAAATAACCAGAATTAATTGTACTAACCATTTCAGGTTTCAGTGTATCTAAATGTTTGGCCATGTCAACATTCGATCTCATATTCTCCACTTCTTGAGCTCGCTTGCTATCTTTCACTAGTTGGTTTATCTTCTTTATCTTTTTCAATACTTCTTGACTTTGTGGGTTATACTGCGAAGCTATCTGAAAGGAAGCTAAGGCCTACAAATATTCACACAAGCACATGTATCAGGATCAATAACTAAAAATTTAGCAGGTTACTCAGCTTCCAATCAAAAGCAGTATTGTCAATCGTGAATTGCATAAAATAGCGGTTTGTTTGAACTCCACTACACTATAGTGTTATAGCGCGCTATTTGACAGGTCTTTGAACTAAATACATATCTCGGTACAATAGCAATTTGTTCAAATTCCGCTACTCTATCACTATAGTGCCACTATATCCGCCGTGTGACAACACTGATCAAAAGTTACGGAAAAAAGGCACTAATCAGTTATATAAATACATACATCATCATATCGTTTCATGGCCTCCAATATGCATCCCTTCCGGAAATGTCCCTGGAAGTGTATTCAAGCAGAATCATTGAAAAATGTATTATTAAGGGTTCAAACACTGTTAAGATTAAGAAAAGTTGAAGAACATCTTACCTTTTCCCATTCGGGTTTTAATTTAATTGTCATTTCAGCATCATCAAGAGCTTTGTTAAGCTTATCCAATTGCAGCAACGCTGCAGCACGATTACTGGAACACAACGTGTGCACAGAAAATACATCAGCATAAGATATTTATGAATTGGGTTAGTCTGACATATTCCACAGTTTAAATACGTAACTCCGAAACCACTCAATTTGCTAAACAATAGCACTGACAATTATAATAATAGTGGCCTTCATATTAAAAGTCAAATATATTTAAATAAAACAATACCATTAAAATATAATATATACAGATAATTAGAGCAAAAAGAAGAGGTCATATAAAATCTTCATGTAGAGAACTAATTAGTTATGAAACAAAATGTGCAACCACAAAGAACGTGGTTCCATTCGGAAAAAAGGAGATGTGATCCTACACCACCATGAAAATACTATTTATGAATAGGATGGGGGTATACCGTATAAGTGAAGGAACCGAAAGGCACTCGCTGGAATTCTCTCTTTAAACTCCGGCTATGCTGATTCTCTACTATCGTGACAGTGATTTTTTATGGAATAGCGTTCATGTGCATTCAAGCCGTAAGTTTCAACTCAGTCAAAGGCTTTGGGTTAAGGAAGCATCTCCGAAAATAAGATGACAACGGCATTGTTAAGAAGTAGGAGATCAAGAACTGCAAAGCAAAGCACTATTTGGTTTCGAGAGGGTGTGCACGGGATACGCTCCCAGCTATTTTTCTAGTACTTTTTATCTATCATAGTAATTACATTTTTCTTTCTGTACATGATATGACCCACATCGCTATTTACAGGACCAGTCACGTAGATTAGGGGCTATCCGCACCGTGTTATTTCATCACAGTCCAGTATATTCCCCAATAATCGGCATTCAAGCTTCAAAGAGCACAGTAAAACCCAGTACATAAAATGAATTCTCATGAGCTAGAAGCTAATTCAAACTAGGCTACAAAAATCTACTAATTGGATAAAAAGAGAATCCTCTTTTCCTACTTAAGTGAGACAGTGATCGAAGGATCTAGTTGGATAAACAACTTAATTAAGCGCTTAAAGCATAAGTGTATCTTTGGTTTTGTGGTGACACAAATTGATTTTGAATTAATTGATTTTGTAAAATTGAGTCTGACTAAAAGTGAGTTGAAGGTAAAGTGATTTATGATTGGATAAATTCATGTAAAAGTGGATTGAACAATAAAACTCAAGGCTAAAATTAATTGTAGAAGCCAAAACCTACAAATTCTAGCTTCATGTAGAATCAATTCTAGAACAAGTAAAATCAATTCTACTTTAACACATCCAAACATGTCAAAATCAATTCTACATCTCTAGAATCAATTTTGACCCCACCAAAATTGAAACCAGACATACACTAAGGGCCTGTTTGGATTGGCTTATTTATGAGCTTATGAAAAATAGCTTAGGCAAATAAATAAGCTTTCATGTTAATTCATAAGTCCTCACTAACGAAAATTCTTCATAAGCTCTTTTTTCATAAACTACCTTGACAGACTTATGAATAATAATACATAAAAGCTTATGCATTTGCATAAGCTGTTTTGCATAAGCTTAAAAGTAAGTCGATCCAAACGGGCCCCAAGCATCTATCATATAAATGCTTATTATAAGCTATTTCCATAAGAAAAGATAGAATAAAATCAAAATGTTTTTATATAACCTATAAGTTGTTTTCATAAGATATCATGGATAGCTTATGGAAATAAGGTGAAAATAGTGTATTGACATGTCATAAGTTGTTTTCATAAGCTCTGTCGCACACAGTCTCACAAGTGTTTATGCCAATAGATAAGCTCAAATAAGTCAATCTATAACATGAATTAGCCGAAACTATCAAAAAAGCACTAATCATAAACTAGCAATAAAACTTAACACTTCACAATCTACAATAACAACATCTGAAAAATTCAACAAAACCCAGATCAAGAAAACAACAATGCAGTGACAAAACAACATACAAAAACAAAACCCAACAACTGAATCAAGTGAAAAACGATACCCAAATGAAAAAAGTTAAATTTTTTGAAAGAAAAAAGAAAAGGGTACCTACCTAAAAAGTGTGGGATTTGAAGGGTCCTTTTTGATGGCTTGAGTATAGAGTGCAGCAGCTTTGAGATACTTTCCTGACTTGAAAAACTCGTTACCTTGATCCTTCAAAGACATCTCACAACTTGTTCCTTCTTTTGTTTCTGCCATCGATGATGATCTTTCTTTGTTTTTTGTTTGTTTTTTAAGGTTATGTTTGTGATTCGGTTGCAAATGTTTTGTAGGGTTTACCTAAGTTTTGGGTAGGTCTTTCTTAAACCTTCTCTATGTTTTCTTTTGGCATATTTTGAGTTGCTCGATTGGATGATTCAACAAATATTAACATATTTAATCTAAATGAATTTTTAATACATTATTATCGTTAAAACTTAAGCTGACAATGTTAAACACATTTTATTCCAACATAATTTCATAATAAAATTTAATAGCGAACAAAAAATAAAAAAATATAAATGACATTAAATTAAATAAATATCTAACAAAAATAAATAGAAGTTCATCTTAGAACTCTAACATAAAAAGATTTAGTTACACATGCTAACTAAAAACAAATTATTAAAGATAAAAACATGCCCTAGAAAATTAAGGAGAAGATAGAAATTCTCCCGAAGCTCCAAAGTAGCCTTCCTCTTGAATTGCCACAGTTCTGAACGAAAAATTATGAATGAGGAAGACTTGTATTTATAGTGGAGGTTTCTAATTGGGTTTGGGATAAAAACACGCGATAAACCCACAAAAACAAATAAAATTACGCATACGCCCCTCGCATTTGAAATGCTCGGGGCACATATATCAATTTTGGATTGCCCTAGGCGCATGGCTGCTCCTCCTGGGCCTAGTTTCTCTGATTTTCGTATTTTTAGGTTTTCGTCTTCAAATAACTTGTCTTAGAACTTGGGAACATAATTCCTCCTTTTGTAAAGTCACATAAGGCCTCTTGAATCTTCATTCTTGGTTTTCCAAATTGTTGACAATTCTTTAGATGTTCTTGATTTGCATGATTTTTTCGTGAATTACTTCAAAAACCTTATAAAATTGCTATGTTTTGGGAAAACTAGAATTACAGACTCAAATATAGAAAACATTACAAAAGTCTCGAAATCATATGCAATCGTTTTAATACTCCTCCTTTTTTATGCTAAAACCTACTGAACATGATTGAAAAACATGTTAAGAATAACGTAAGACGACCTGTCATCACAACCCCAAACTAAAACTATTGCTTGTCTCAAGTAACGAAAGAAAAATATATTTTATTCTTTGCATTTTTTTTCAGGAAAATCATATCTTTCAGGGAGTTGTGCTTAGTACATCATTCATTGCATTTATAGTAGAACAACAATAAACTTACCATAGTACATTCAAGCGGGTCTGGCTTGGTAAAAGTAATATATATTCTCAGTCATACTCTTTTCCATGATACACGTATGTATCTTCTAAAGCCAATAGGGCTAGTCACGACATTTGCCCACTCCAGTTGTTACATGAATGTACCTTGCTATAAATTTGAGACAATTCTAAACAAACAGTCAAAATCATATTATTCACACACTTAGAGGACTTTGAGGGTTATAATTTGGCTTAGGTTACGAGTGGATATATTTTGGAAAAGTAGGCTAATAAAAGAACTTGGAGTTAGTTCACTAACCTAGGGATTCCTACTAAACATTACTGCACTGTCATCCTTCCTTTCTTGATTCAAATAAGATGGGTAAAACAGTATAACCATTTATTTTGACAGAAAGATACTCTTTTTTTTTTTAAGAGACCATTTTTTTGCTCTTTATTTTTTTTCTTTTTTCAATTTTTTTTTTGTGTGGATCCATGGTCATCTACATTTTTCCATTTTTTCTTTTTTTTACGTAAGAAATTGCAAGAAAATAATCAAAAACTCTAAAGAAATTGCCCAATTTATGGGGGTTTATATAATAAATTCAGAGGAATTTAGATAGGAAATTGCAAAAAAAATTGAGTTGGAGCCCGGGCGGTGAAACCGCCATTGACCTTAACTCTCTTTAGTAAATTAATCAACTGCTCCAAATCATGTTCTTCCGTCTCCTCTTTAGTTGCCATTGATTGTGTGCTTTTGGTTGATTTCATGGTTACCTATTTCCCACAATAATTGCAAGTTCGAGAAAAATTCTTAACAAGAATAATGTTGCGCTTGATTTTAAATTTAAATTAAGTTCTGGGTTAGTTCTTATGCGGTTACTTAACTCCATTATTTCCTAAATGCAAACTTGATAAATTAACTATTGAGGTTAATGCCTAATTTTATCAATAATTAAACCTAAGACTCTATGACTAAATGTTAAACCTAATTCTAAATGCAATATTAACTGACTGACTTCTAAATAAATAATTAACCTAAATAAACTAGACTCGATCTAACGTAAATATTATAACAACCGTTATTTTTACTACGACTCCCTAAAATGCAATGCAAAATAATTAAACCTACACTAAGACCCAGAAAAAATAAAAATAAACGAATGGGGTTAGTTCCTAAATGGGAAAAGAAAAAAGAAAAATAAAAATGGTTAGTACTAAATGGAAACGAATAACTAAATGCAAAACGAAAAAAAATAAACTATGTTAGTAACGACTAAAATAAATAAACTAAATGATAAACTAGACTCTAAAAAAATAAAATGACTCAACTAGAACTAAATGTTTTTGGTATTTTAAAATTTTTGATTTTTTTTGGTATTTTTGATTTTTTTTTTAAACAGAAAAATAAAAATAAGTACTTTAAATTGTTTAGTCGAAAATATCAACAATCTCCGACAACGGCGCCAAAAATTTGATGGTCGGATAGGCAAGTGTACCAAATCGTTTACCAAGAAATAAAGTGATAAGTAGAGCATCGTATCTATAGGAATTGTCGTTTCGTCCAAACAATTCACGTTACTTATTTTTGTAAGTTTGACGGTATAAAAGATAAGTTGCAATTTTTATCTATTTGCTACAAAGCAAATTTACCTATTTTTGGTTGTAGAAAAGTAAGCAGCGGTCGAATCCCCCCTGTCTATATTGTTGGATATTAAATAACAGTAATGTCGCGTTTATTTATCTTATGTAGACTATACAAGTGATGAGGTCGTTGGGGCATTACTAACCTAATTTGGTCTATCTCTTCGAAGGCTAACTGCACCTGCTAATCGCACGGTGATCCTTACTTGCGGGGTCTTGCTAATTCAAAGGTAATTAAAACATAAACTTAAATTGACGTTCCAATTTTTCCCAAGGCAATGAAGTCAAGGTTCCATTAGGTCTGCCCATCTATGAATCTTAGGACACTCACAACACACCCTCTCTCACTTACTTATTAGTTTTACAGACGGGCATCCCTAATTTACGTCTACCTTACTAAGGGTTTAAGAAAATGGTTCTATTAGGCTACGACTTATTTCCTTTAGCTAGGAACTTGTTTCTCTAATTACTAACCAGTTACATCCTAGGTTTAGCAGAGTTACTACCACTATAAGGATATAAATATCAAGATATAAGCACCCAGATAGTGATAGCAATATTAAGCTCTGTCACAACCTAAGTATCTAATCTAAGGTTGCACCTATCACATAAATAATCTAAGGATTTTCCCAATAAAACATAATAGCAAAAAAAAAAAATATATAAATGACCTCCGGAATAGGCAGTGATTCGTTCTTGCCAACATCAGAACTCACTCCTGCCTACACAAAATACTACGTGACAGACGGTACATGGCTTATCAGGAAGTCGGCACCAATTGAAAGTAAGAAGAATATGTGTATTCACCGCCGAATTCAATTGTGACCCAAATTGAATTCAAAGCCAAAAAAGATTTCCATGGACCAAAGCAACATGGCTTATCAGACAGTACATGGCTTATGAGGAACACAAGCCAAAAAGCGTGATTGACTTTGAATAAGCTAATAACGTGAATGGACCAAAGCAATGTATGATCAATGCATTTTTTCTATATATCAGTTGGAGATGAAAGCAATCACGTACAACCAATCAGATGATCACACACCTCTTGGCATTAAATTGATAGCATGTTCATCCATGTCGATTGAAAGATCTGAGGCCATAGGTGTAGAGACGGACTAGCAATCTTGCATGTCAAACTTCTTGAGAAGTTCCAAAGAATACTTTGTTTGGATAATAAAAGTTTCTTCGTTCACTTGTTTTATTTGCAATCCAAGAAAGAATGCAAACTCACCCTGCATAAGCTTTGAGAACTCTCCACACAAACTTTCACGAGTAGAACAAATATGATATCATCAATTCAATATCTCATACAAGGTGTTATCCATTTTTTACGAGTAAAACCCTTTTCTAATGGAAACTTGTTCTATATCTCATACAAAGCTTTAGGAGCTTGTTTGAGACCATAAGGGCCCGTTTGATGGTCAGGATAGGATAGAGGCAAGATATGATATAAAGCTGGATAGAGATAGGATATGATAAGGACATGATAAACATTAATCCTATCATGTGTTTGATGCGCATATGATAACAAATAGGATATCATTATAATTAAATGAAAAAATTGCTCTCATCATTAATTAAATATTGTAAAAATGGCATGTTATTAATTATAATAGAAAATACATGCTATCATTATTTTAAAAATGACAATATTTT
>Ga0315914_1000609_pt1 | contig 47126 bp, 30 predicted proteins | sample MpolenodulesMG_FD_203920 | JGI IMG/M metagenome (GOLD analysis project Ga0315914, IMG submission 203920) | Medicago polymorpha root nodule microbial communities from Los Angeles, California, United States - elongated nodules | ecosystem: Host-associated > Plants > Roots > Nodule | place: USA...
TGTACATATCCAAACATAAATAGCTTATCAAGTATAAGAGCTTATGATGTAAGCTCTAATGTTATAAGCCCTAATGCTATAAGCATCTATATAAGCTGTTTATCCAAACGGGGCCTTAAAGCAATTTAATGGAAAAACACCTAGATTTCGAAGTTTTGAGTTGTTTCAAATTTTATTTTCCACAATTGTATAAAAACACTTCAAAATATATATAATCTGAATGAAATAAAATAAAAAAGTTGGAGTGCACGCAAGAGATAGAAGGGTGAGAAAAGAAATTCTCAAAATAAATTCAAGGCCAATTTTGTAGAAAATAATGTTTAAGCCCAATGTTTAGGGCTCACAACTCACAAATCACAGAGCAGGGGACTATTCTGCAAAATAGAAACATATCCTTGTAAAAGCATAATATTCCATAACTGCCCCAAAATTACCTACGTTTACCAGTAGCACACAACACAACACAGACGGAGGCAGATATCGTTCAAAACCCCAAATAAACCCTTTCTTCTTCACCGCCGCTCTCTCTCTCTCTCTGCACCGTCGTCTTCCGTTAGAAAGAGATTGAACCTGCACCGGTGCGAGATGGAAGAAACTCACGACAACGATGCTCCTCCAAACAACAAGCCTTCCACCGAACAGGTATATATATATATATTCCACACTACTTAATTTCTAGGGTTCATTACTTATAAATTCAGGATCTTAACATTTTCAACTCAGCTTTCAGCTTTTGTCATTTTCATGCTTTGATTTAAGACGGTGCATGTTTCTTATTATTCGCTACTTTGTTTTGCAGGACATAGCTGATGAGTTAGAGCTTAGGTCAAAGAAGTATCTCAGAGGAGAAGCTGCTAATTTAAAGGTATTCAATTTAGCTTTCACTTTATTGAAACTTTATCTTTTAATCTTAAATTTCTGAAATATGATTTGCAGGGTTTAAAAGATAAAAAGCTCAAGAGTCAGATAATTGATAGGGAGAAATTATATGGACAATCTGCTAAAGCTGCTGCTCAGGCTGAGAAGGTTTGTTCTTTTTAATGCACATTTTCTTTTTGTTTAATTCAACTAATCCTTAGTTTTATTTTTATTTTATGCATCGTAATCAAGTGAATTATTGTAAAGTTTTTTTTTTTTTGGTGGGTGTTGCTTACAAATGATAATACATTTGTGTAAAATCATTGATGTGGTTAATTATCGTTGAGCCTGGCCAAGCTCCATACTTGCTGGCACGGTTTTACTTGATAAATAAACAACATGAAATTTAAGTTGAAAATTGGTACGAAAAGAATTTTATTAAACTTGATAACATCAAATTTATACAATTTAAAGATAATTACTCAAACAAGGCTGATAACTAGCTTTGTAGATTGTGATCAAGATGGATGTTTTTGTAGTCAAATGTCATTACTACCCTTATACTACATCTTCATACGTTAAGGGAATATAAAAATGAAGAGTGATGACAATAGCAAACGACCACAGAATGTTTTCATGATAACAGAATAACAGATTAGTTAACAAAGATGTTAGCCTTGCAGTTACCCACAACTGTGAATCATTTTCTAGAACTATGTAGCCGTTTCAGTAACTTCTAGGCAGCCTGTTATACCAAGTACATTCCTTAGTCAATATTAACGCTATGTTGATCTTCATGATGCCGTAACTACATATTCTAAATTGATTCAAGTTACTTTAAATCAGCTTAATTAGTGTTGAGAACCTAGGGATCTACTGGATTTCGTTTTTTGAGGGATGGTAGTGACACATAGTGTGAAAAAAGGTTTGATCTTGTGTAACTTGTGGTCGTTGATGTCAGTTTTTATTAGTTATTTAGCTATAGCTATAACTATAGATTATAGTTACATGTTTTATGTATTGGCTTTCTAATTTTGGTTATGCAGTGGATTATGCCCAGCGAAGGAGGTTATATAGAGGCCGAAGGCATAGAAAAGACGTATAGGATTAAGCAGGAGACAATAGCCAAGGAAGTAGATATCTCAAGCTCAAGGAACCAATATGATATTACTTTACCAGGTACTATTAATTATGCTTGTTAATAGTATCTAAGGTTAGGTCAGATGTATTATCTTTCTATTGTAATATTAGTCTCTCTCTTTAGTCTAGATATATAGAGAGTGAAACAAGATAAATAACATTGGGTATCAACTCTAGCACTTAATAACTTTTTGTAGAATTGAAATCAACCAATCCGACCTTGGATGTGTGATATTATCTTCCTCCTAATCATTTATATTGCCTTTCAAATAATCTGGACAACTGTAGGTATGTTATCTATTATAATTTATAATTATTATAATAATGAACATTTGCCTCTACCAAATATCAACGAAGTTTTTCATCTGCACAAAGTTTTTATGAACTTAATTAATCTACTTAATTGGGACTTTGAATTCAATTATTATATTGGTTAACATACCTACAATTGTCCAGATTATTTAAGTTGTGTAAGTGTAAAAGTTTGACACATTTAATCATATCCCTATCCCATAAATCCAATCCATTTATTTTTGTTGATCTATAAGTTAATATCTATTCACTTAAAGTTAAAATCTCACGTGAGCAGTTTTTCCGTGAAATCCTCTCATGCACTCTTTCTTCTTATAAGTTGTCACCCTTTCATTGATTTTCATTATGTGGTGTAGCTCTCTCTCTCTCTCTCTCACACACACACACACACACTGGTTGTCATCATTGTTGCTTGTTTTCTGTAGTTGAAGATTGGAACCCTAAGTTGCTTTTGAGGTTATCTCTTTATTCCTTCAGTGAACAACCCTCCAAACTACAACAAATTACCCAATTTCTTGCTGTCATTCAGAAATCAGTTTAATAGAGGCAAGCAGATCATGCTCCTTTCCATTATAGCCACAAACAGTGTTGTTTTTGTTTTTCACAAATCTAGAGACATGTTTGAATAGAAGCAAAGAAAGAAAGAGCAATGAAGTTTTTAAGCTTCCCTTCCAGTCAGCTTTTTTCCTCTGCCTCCTCCCTTGAAAAGAGCCCCTTTCTCTCTTTAATTTCTCAAGATAACCACTGGTTCTTTGCTTGTTGTGACCTTTTGTTTTTCTGCCAGCGCTTTGGTGAGTGGTTGATTTATCCAATGCTTTTGGAAGTTCGAATGTGAGTGCTTGGGGTTCAAATCTTATTTCTTGATCAACCAGTGCTCAGACATTGGCCTCCCAGCTCCTGCTAGAAGTAGATAAAAGCTTTTTTTTTTGCCCTAATAAATGCCCGAGCTTAGGTTATCTACATAAATTTAAATAAATGTTGGAAAATACCAACTAACCAATTAAATGAAATGCAACATGAAATCTCAAAATTTTAAAATGAACTGATAGACATGTCCTTTTACATTCTTAAATTATGGAGAACCCAAGTTATCTGGCTGCAAAACCAAAACCGTTGTACTGGAGGTCAGATACACATTTTTTGATCAATTCAGGCACATAAGAATTTTAAGTAGATCTAATTTCAATAACTTGAATTGTTGGGCACATGATATTAGAAGCATGTTGTATGGAGTATATTTTTGTTTTCTGTACTCAAATGTTAGAAAATCCAGTATCAAGCTGCAAAAAGGTGTGATAGACCCTCCACTACCAGTTCAAGTGCTTAAGAATTTGAAAGCAAATCTAACTTCCATGTAGTTGTTTGTATACTTTTCAAGATACCAAGTGATCATCTCATAGGTTCTTTTCTCGCAAATGCTGACTCCTATTGTTGAGAAGTCCTCACTTAAAATACTTAAAAGATGACTTCAATGTCACTACAAATTGTTGAAGCACTGTGGTTGTAATTGTTTATTGCAGAAAAGTTGACGTCTACTTAATATATGCCTAGTTTTAATGCTTTTATAAAGATGATATTCCTTTCCTCTGGCTTTATCCTTGTAGTAACTTTGTACTAGTTTGATTTGCATCTCTTTATTGAATGTTTTATTAAACAATATACTGATGCACATAACCTTTCGTCACTGGAAACAATTTTGTTCTTATCTTCTCTGTCATTTATTGTATTTTTTTTTTTTTTACAAAAAATATTTGCAGAGCTTGGTCCATATACAATAGACTTTACTTCAAGTGGCCGGTATATGGCTGTTGGTGGTCGTAAGGGCCACCTAGCAATTATGGACATGATGAATCTGAGCCTGATCAGGGAGCTTCAGGTACGCTTAACTGAGCCTGCTTTGTTTGGTTTTACTCACTAATAATTTAATAGTTTAGTTTAAAAATGTTTGTTTGATTTTATCTTCTTAATAGTGATACTCATCATGCCTTCTTTGGACGGGACCATTTAGGGCTGCGTACCTTCAGAAGCTACTAATTTAAGCTACCGAGAGAAGCACTAAAACAACTTTTTTGAGCTTTATTTAAAAACATATTATTATAATTACTTTTAATAAAAAAAATTAAGTAAAAGATTCACTTTTTTCACGCACAGGAAACAAATGGGTCTTACATCTAATGTTGGAGAGTAATGGTTACAATTTACTGGGTATTTATTGAGTATTTCATATAATTATTCTTGGATTTTAATATTTGGTTTTTCAGGTAAGAGAAACTGTGCGTGATGTGGTATTCTTACATAATGAGCTCTTCTTTGCTGCTGCCCAGAGAAAGTAATTTCTCCTTCCTGGTTTTCTGTTCTACCATTTATCTATAAATGTTTTTGTTCTTTGTAGAATGGATCAGTACAATTAGGGAAATAAGAATGGCTTAGGGAGTTTATGCGTGAAGATTTGAAATAGAATGCTACTTACTTAAAAAAAATGTCTGGGGGCAGAGGTTCTCAATTCTCAGTGCACATTACATGCCACTCCTCTGCCTGTTATTCATGCTTTCTGACACTTGCATGCGACTCTGTCTTGGATCCCGAAATACCACATTTCACATCATTAAAATATCATTTATGTTTCTTCTTATGTAACTCCATTTGCTTCCTCTTGTACTTCAAAGTTCAAAATGCAATTACAGAAATGGGGGTTATTATTTTGTGGTAGCGTGACAAACTTAATAATCAATATAAACCTTGTGAGATTGTTTGTGGCTTGATGTTTTCTTGGAAAAGTTCATTAGAATATTTTTCCCCCAGTAAAATATTATGTGGGCCATATTCTTCTTCATGTCGAGTGACTTCAGAATTTTCAAAATTTCACAGGTATCCATACATATATAATCGGGACGGCACAGAGCTTCATTGCCTAAAGGTTGGTTAACTGCTTGTATAATATTTTTCAATATTAGCCATTGATGATGCTGGAAATGTTTCTCGACGTATTTGAAACTAAATTTATGTCTTTTAGAGTTGAACCATCCAGTTGCATATGCTAGTGGATTTTTTATTTGACGGGTTATCTAATTTCCTGTATTATCCACCATTCATCTGAGGTTTCATTAATTTATCCTCAATTCACAAGCCTGATTTTGATGTGTGGATCAAATGTATATTAGTTCCGCTTCAAATTGTCTTTCTGAATACTGGCTTGAGGTCCACTAGTGGAACACTCGGCTCATATAGCATACATATCTTACAGTGTGTTTTTTCATTAATTTTTAATTAATTCTTAGAGCTCTTGAAGCAGTTAAAATAGTTGCCTTTTATCGTATCCTAAAACTAAATGTATTGGATGCATCTTTAAGGAGTTGAGTTGTATTTTTCTTTTCTTTTTCCAGGAGCATGGTTCAGTGTTGAGGCTTCAGTTTCTGGAAAACCATTTTCTTCTGGCTTCTACCAACAAATTTGGGATGCTTCTTTATCAGGATGTTACAATGGGTACAATAGCTGGAAAATATCGAACTGGTTTAGGACGCACAAATGTGATGGAATTAAACCCTTACAATGGGGTTATTTCTTTAGGCCACTCAGCCGGTACAGTTACTATGTGGAAGCCAACCAGTTCGTCTCCCCTTGTCAAGATGCTATGTCATCAAGGGCCAGTCTCGGCTCTGGCATTTCACTCAAATGGCCACTTAATGGCTACTGCTGGGGTAGACAAAAAAATTAAGCTTTGGGACTTGAGGAAATTTGAGGCTTTTCAAACATTACCAGGCCATGCAAATACTTTGGAGTTTAGTCAAAAAGGCTTGCTTGCTTGTGGTAATGGTTCATATATCCAGGTTCTGAGGGATGTTTCTGGTGCACAGAACTATTCAAGGTACATGACTCATTCAATGGTTAAGGGATACCAGATAGGAAAATTAGCTTTTCGACCATACGAAGATGTTCTAGGCATAGGACATTCAATGGGTTTGTCTAGTATCCTTATTCCAGGAGCAGGAGAACCTAACTTTGATTCATGGGTTGCAAACCCATTTGAAACACCTAAACAGAGAAGAGAGAAGGAAATACGATCTCTTCTTGATAAGCTTCCACCTGAGACAATCATGCTGGATCCCAGCAAGATCGGTACGGTGAAATATTCTAAAACAGAGAAGCCAACTGCACAAGAAATAGAGGCCGAGATGGAAGCCGCTGTGGAAGCTGTCAAGGGCAAAAAACTGAAAAAGAAAACAAAAGGAAGAAGCAAGGCTGGTAAAATAATGCCGAAAAAGCAAGATGCAATTGCCAATGCAAAGAGGCCTTACTTGGAGCAGAAAATTCAAGAAGAGAAAAACCTAGCTAAAAAGAAACAAAAAACTAATGAGGGAGGTGAACTGCCGAAATCTTTACAGCGGTTTGTTCATAAGAAACCATCATCATAACTAAATTTTGGCCAATTAATTCAGTTTTTGTTTGTTTTGTTTTTGTCTTTTCATGTTTTTCTAAGTCTTTTAATTGTATTTGCTGTGTTGTTTTGATATTTGTAGCCTTTGGCCTTAGAAATCGATATTTATTATTGCCTTTCAGGTAAGGCAGATCAAATTTTGGTTTTAATTTCCTTATTCATTTTTACATTCAACATTCCTACACCTTTAACCATAAATAAAAATTGAAAACGTAAAAACTTTACTGAACACTACCACTAATTCAATTGATTATTCAACGGTGAATAACCAAATTTCTATTGAGGGACATAGTTGAATGCATAATGGTAATATAGAGGGATATACAGTCGATCAAGGAAAATATTAGAGAGCTAAGCAATAAAGTTTAATCCCAACAAACTTATTAATTCATAGTCTCAACCCCTTTTATATTGTCACTTAACAATCAACCGTCCGTTTATAACCATAACTTTTTTTGTCAAAAACAAAAACCATAACTTTTAAAAATCAAGATAGGTGAAGTGTTCATTTATCAAGTCCTTGTTGATCGATAATTGCAAATCTTTGATACTATCAAATGCAACTTATCAATTGGCGTTGTTGATGGGGACTTGTGTCAACTGAAAATTGCAGTTACCTTTATTGTTTCAAGTTAAGTATTTTTTTTAATTTAGTGAATATTTATTTTTCTTTCATGTTTACTTTTGTGGATGTATTTGCATTATTTTCTTTGAGGTATTTTACCATATGCTCTTGACGAGTTTGATATAGTTCCTTTGTTTTGTATGTGAGATAAAGATCCAGCCAATCAACTGCTCTTCGATTCAAAAATCGAGAAAACGACGAGGAAAAATCTCAAGCAAGCCAAACTAAATGCTACGCATGGTGATTCATCCATTTAGATCACTTCAAACTCAACAACAACCAGCATAGTAGATCTCGTCGATCCTCCATCGCCACAACAACCACAAATAAATTTGAATAGTCTAAGGAGATTAGTCGGAGTTCGTAAGTTCTAAGCTAATCAATAGAAAATGGAGATGAAGACGGGGTTTTGGCAAATCCTGCACGTAAATCCATTTGCCAGAATCGATCATGAGGACCACATTGCTCATTTGGGAAAGTTTTATGAGAAAGCAAGATTGTTAGGTGTCTTTGACTTTGAAGAATGACATGTATCCATGAGGCTATTCCCACATTATTTAATCGGGAAGGTCAATGATTGGTACTTTGATCAACTTGTTGCGGTGATACAAATATGAACATATTGGAAGACAAATTCATTAACCGCTTTTATTCTCAAAGTGAAGTGATGGATGCAAAAGCCACAATTGTTGTATTCTCTCAAGGAGCAGTTGAATCTCTTTTTGAGGCATAAGAACGCTATAACTCCATGTTTGATGATACAACAAATATTTATATATTCAGGAATGGATTTCAACAACATAAACTCTTGCTAGATGCAACAACAAAATGATCATTAATGTCAAATAATGATATGCCGATGATGTAAAGATTGTAGAAATGATGGCCCATAATCATAAAAAAAGGCGTGTACAACTGAGGGAACACACAAAATAAAGTTGGATTGCTTGAGCTGGATACCACTATTGCAATCTTAACTCAAAATAAACTTCTCACCAAAACATTGAAGGACATCTAATCAAGTGACAAAAGTCCTAAGGGCGCATATGCGCCACTTCACCGCCTTATAAGGCTTCTGGAAGCCTCTAAAAGCGTTATGTAGCAAATAAGGCGTGACTTGGGCTCTAAGTCACGAAGATGCAAGCAGGCTATAAATACTAGAGCTATCAAAACGGGCTGGCCCATGACAGGCTCGAGCTTTTGCGGGCCGGGCCGAAAAGGCCCGGAAGATAAACAGGCTCAAAAATATTTGTCCAAATCCGGCCCTTTGCGGGCTACGGGCTTTCGGGCTAGCCCGATTACTTAAAACTTTTAATTTAAAAATAAAAAATTACACTAAAACATATATACCGACAACTCAATTAGCCCACTGTTTTTTTTATCAAGTATCTCACTTCTTAGAATTGTCGCTCAAATATGATTCATAACATTTGAAGCTAAAGTATATATTTACTACTTGTGTTTCAGTATCAGTGCAAAATGAATCTAAGTAGGACACACATGTACGTCCAAATATATGTATCAGTTAATAAAATGATATTAGCATGGTTGCAGATTGCATGCATAATAAGACTAGGATCATGTTAATTGTTAGATAAATGTGTCTCATGGTAATTATTTTTGTTCCTGCAAAGCATTCTTCAATTAATGTCAATATACTTTAGATGTACTCAATTGAATCATGACTACATCTTCATGGTGGGCTATAGAAAATTATAATGTCAAAAAATACCCATCTTAAGAATATTCTCAAGGCATGACCTAAACAGATACTAAACCCTAGTTATCGATATTGTACTCACTACAACTACAACATACAAAGAGCATGCAAGAGGAGAAGATGAAACATGTGATGCAGTGTAACATATGTTTTGGAAATCATCAAACTGATTCCTATCCTACCAACCAAGAAGTTAGCTTTGTCCATAACCAATATGAACAAAACCAGAATGGAATGAACTATGAGAGAGGTAATAACAAGAATTTCTAAAAACTTCAATATCAACAAAATCCTCAAGAAGATACACATGCCTCACTCAATTAGATATTTTAAGGCTAAATATTTTTAATTTTACAAGTCTATGACCTCTTTGAAGTTACAAAAATTAACACATTTCTTTTTTCCACTTTTTTTTTCTTTCCTTTTGACAATATTTGATGATTTGATTTCCCTCACTTTCTTTTTTCCCACTAGTTTTTTTCACACTTCCCACACTTTCACTGATCCCAAAATCCTTCATACAACAGTAAGAGCTAAAACACCCAAAAACGTTCCCAATCAGATATGATATTCTCAATCTGTTCCTTTAACATTTCTCCAATCGGTATCTTTTTTTTCTCTCTCTCAACTCGTTTCTTTTCTTTTTCTTGTTGGTGTTTTCTGCTTCTTTTCTTTAGTTTTAGGGTTTGTGATTCTTTAGTGCATTTTTAGTTTTGTGGTTTCTCATGTGATATCGCTTTATGTTTTGCGTTAAGGTTAATTTGTAACAGATTACTCATCCACATTTTCATTTCACATCTGTGATTACATAAAGTTATGTTTTTTTTGATTTATTTGAATTTGGCTGGAACCTATGTGCATGTTTAATCCCAATTCTGAAAACAAATGGTGTATGTGATAATACTTTTTTGTTTATGAATCGGTAGTTTTATTTGTTTTTCATAGTTGATGCATTGCGATTATATGATTTAAGTTTTCTTTTTAATTAAATTAGTCTGTGTTTGTTTTCTTATCAGACTCATGAATTAGCATATGGAGGAAACAAAACAGAAACCCGAAACCGAAACAGCAGTGGCATGCTCCAAATCCGATGAAGAGCATGACCGATTAAGCAATCTCTCAGACGAATTGATTATTCATATTCTGTCTTTCCTATCAACAGAAGAGTCTTATAGAACATCTGTTCTATCCAAAAGATGGGAGTCAATTTGCACCAAGATCCCCGACCTTGCCTTCGAACTACTAGAGGTTTCAGACCCTATGTTGTCCAAATCAATCCAATCTATATATGCAGCTCTCCTAAGACGCACCGAAGATATAAGAAAACTACGTCTATTTAGTAACAATGGCTGCCAATCATATGATGTACACTTGTGGGTTTCGAAAGCATTAGACCTCAAGGTTCGGGAACTTGACGTGGAATGTTGGTCCCTCGATAAACCAACCTTATTGCCGCTTAGGCTTGCCATGTCTAAGTCCCTTGTGGTCTTAAAATTGCGCGGTGAAACTCAGCCAAGATTCAATTCTTCTTCTGCTTTGAATTTTCCGTCGCTAAAGGTTCTTCATCTCCAATTTACTGTGTTAAATTCTATCATGGATGATCATAGTGAGTATGATCTCTCTAATTTTTTATCTTGTTGTCCATGTCTTGAAGAATTACTTTTACACGATTGCTTCAAACAGCCCATCAATATCTCTTTTCACTCATTAAAGAGACTATACCTTAAATTGTTTACGCCTAACATTGGTCCACTGCAAATTAATGCCCCTTCGCTTGAAGTTCTTTCTATTATTGATCCTTCATTGACTCCCAGAAAATATGAGTTTATAAACTTGTCCAATCTTGATCGAGCTACTCTTTGCATTAGTAAGCATCCAGATTTGAACAGTTTGTATACACTCTTGAAAGGACTTTCTAATGTCAAGTCATTGACTATCAGTTCTGAAACTATTCATGTAAGTTTCATAATCTTTTTTTTCTTTATAACGATAACATTGATAAGTTCCATATTTAGTTACCCATATGCAATTTCTTTTGTTATGCAGTTTCTAAGCATGGAGGAGGATGACATTCTTGACAGCCTACATCTTCTCACTTTTCACAATCTTGTATTTTTGTCAGTTGAAATATCTGAGAATTGCAGTTGGAATATACTCCTTAGCTTTCTACAGAATGCTCCAAAACTCTCGTATCTTGCTATTGAGGTGTGTATGAAGTTTTTTAACTACATTTGTACAAATATCCATGTTAAACCTGATTATATATATAGGAGGGATATATTGACTCCAAGAGTAAGTTTAAAGACTTACTCCAAATCATGACCCTTGATTTTGTTATCAGTTAATGGCTGTGATTAACTAGTAATTATCACTCATGTGAGAAATTTTTTTCTCCTCCATTTACTGAAACCCGCTGTGAGCACCTTCACATGTTAAGCGGATTAGGTTTTAGAAATAGCCATAGATACTTTCATACACACTCCTTTGAATCAAAAGTTTTATGGTGGTCTCCAACCTGTGCTTCTGTGTTTAAATTGTATCAAACCAATTATGTTTCTCAGTATTATATGAAACTCACCTCTGTAGCTAATCAAGTTTATGAACAAAGCAATAGTATTGGTACACTTCAACTAAATCTGTTATAGATCTATAGATCCAAAAACTACCACCACCAGCACTAACCCACAAAACGTTCAATCTGTTTTTCAAAATATGGTGCATTAATCGCTGATATACAGCTTTGTATCGTGTGGGACGGAAAGGATGGTGAGACATACTTGATTTGGGCCAATTCTTTAGTAAATAAGCCCCTCATAATTTTCATCAGCTTAAGCCAATTCTTTTTTGATAAGTTAGCTGACAGCTATGATGCATAGGCACGGGTACGGGTACATAATACGGCAAATTTTAAAAAATGAAGGTACGAGTACGTTGGTATAAAACATAAAAAAAAAGATTTTTCAATTGAATTACTACACTTCTATCATCGTGTTGCTTGAGAGTTTTTTTTTTTTGTGCATCCCCTCTACTATTTTCATCAAAAGCAAGATAATTTTGGTTATTTTTTCAACGACCGTACGTTTTTGCTGCACCAACTACGACGGAATAACTAAGTAAAAATAGGTACGGTTCGGTACTAAGTTACGAGTACCATACGCGTACCCGGTACCGGTACTTCTCCATGTTTAGAGTACCCATGCTTCAGAGGCTGACAGTTTTTGCTAGAAGGAAAGTGAGGGCAGAGAAGAACAGCTTTTTTTTCTTCCAGAAAACTACAGTATTCTGCATACTTTTCTGTCACGTGAGGAAATAAATGATTTATTGAAACCATTAGATTAAAAGAAAAAAGAGGGTTAAAGGTTGGAGTAAGTCTTTAAACTTATCCTTAGAGTTAATATATCGGTGCTAGATTAAAACCAAATGAAGGGTGGAGATTTGGAGTAACTCTTTTGAGTTACTCTTGGAGTCAATATATCCCTCCTCTATATAATTTGTTAGTTTTTTATTTGCCTATGTAGACAATACGCAAAGCAATTATATGTTGTATATCAGCTGGAAAATTCTAAACATAATATTTGGTTTCATTTACATGCAGAAAAATTTAAAAACCGATGAGGTTGGAAACTCGGGCTGGGTGGGGCCATCTGAAACTCCGACATGTCTTTCAAAGAGTCTCATTACATTTGAATTTAATGAAATTCAAAACATACAAACTGATTTGGACTTTACACGATATATTAAAATCGCTCAAGTAAGTTGGAGGAGGTGAAGCTTTGCACCCCAAGTTCAAACAAACCAGTAGAAAGAAGCTTACTCGAGGCTTGGGTATGAAGTTTACACATTTTCCTTTAACACTGAGTTTATATCCATCCTCCCCTATTGCTTCATACATAAACTCTGACCATCAAACACAACTTAATATCTCTTATATATACTACTACATCTACATTTGTGAACACACCTTAATATCTCTTACTTATATGTTAATGAACACCCACTAAATTTTATGAAGGAGTATTTTAACAAGTTAGAACTAAAAAGCGGTTAAATGCACATATGCATGTTGCTAAAATACTCCTTTTAACAATTAAGTGGGTGTAAGTCAACACTGTAGACATTTGCTAGAATACACTCACTCAATTTTAGGAGTAAGTTAGCAAGTGATAACTATAAATTTGTTAAATACACCCTAAGGTGCATGTTGCTGAAAACTCCTCCACAAAAACACCAGTGGCGGTCTATTCTAGTAAATCTTAGGGGGCTGCTAATTTACATATGTTTAAATATTTAGGTGTAAGTTAGTAGCCCACCCGTATTTGATTTTGACAAAGACCAATTTCCACTATTTTAAGTCACTCGAAATTTAAGGATGGTTTTGTCAATTTCACTTGATTTTTTATTTATTTTTATTTTAAATTGCATAACTGTTCCTCAAGGTGGATACATGTTTGTTGGTTGAGCAAGCTGTAGATTAATTATACAAGCCTCTTTCTTCCAGCACCAATTGAAAAACCAATACCCACTGTACCTGACCCATCACCCTTGGAATTTATTATAATTATTATAATTACATGTTACATTGGAAAGAAAATTAGTATAATTACAATCTAGGTTAGTTTGAATACTGATTAGGAAAATAATACAAGGTAGTGGTACTACCCTGAGTTTTAATTGTATGCTGCTTGGGGGAAAATGTGAATGGAGATGAGCAATTCAGATCATGGACTTGGAATGATGTTCAGATACTTGAAACAACGGGAATATGGTGTTTTTAAAAATTAATAAATATTATATAGAGATATTTAATATTTATGTCTATAATCTTACAATTAATCATTCAATATTTGTTACAGGATATCAATTTAATTTGAAGATTACTTCGATGTCTTCATGGATTCCATCAAGATTACTCCACACTCTTAATCTAGCTATCAAAACTTATAGCACCAAATTGGTTTGTTGCATAGAACATGTTTTTTGTTCTTTATTAATGTGACTTAGTACCCTGGACCTCGTTTTTTGAACTGGTTTATTTAGAATACCCCAACTGCTTATTTGTCACTTATTTAGAGTCGATTGGCAATGTCAAACTGTTAGCTTATTAAAATATATATCGCATACAAACTCGTTACTTGTATGATTAAAGTAGTTGTTTGGTTATCTTTCTGTGGAACTCTGAATTACGAGGCCCCATTCCTCTTGGAATCGAAAGGGTGACACAAAAAAAGTAGTTGTTTGGTAAAAAAATTCTCGTACAAGGTGAGAGCATTTTGTCATGAGATTATTACATATTTTGAAATGCTACTTGAAGTAGAGTTTGAGCCAATTTATGGCCTATCATATTTTGTCTCATTTTTACCATTATCATCTTAATTGAAAGAAAATTAAATATTAATATATAGTTTTTTTTTTGTCATTTTATATTGGGTTTGAGTTAGTTCAAACACTACTAATGACAAACATAGCAATCAATGAACTAGCTTATTAACTAATAAGTTCACCCGCTATAAGCTAATTTATCCATTATTTGTTGTTTCTTACCATTAAAATGAGAGGAAACCTATGAGATGAAAGCAGATCTTGCTTATCGAAGCAACAATGGCTGCCATATAAACATTTTTAGATAAGTTGAGTATATACAGGCCGTTTCTGAGATTTTGGTGGTTTAGGCAAACCTACATGGATCATAACTAATAAATATATATAAACATCAAACTTGATAAAAAAGCAAAGCAATTTTTTTTAGGGCTTAATAGGCCCCTAAAAAAAATTTGAGGGTCCAAATTTGTACTTATTTTTTAGGGCCTAGGGCGGTCGCCCTCTTTGCTCTGTTTCAAATACAGCCTTGAGCATATCTTATATTTTCTAAGTCTATTTTGATCGAATTGCGAAAGAGAAATTGCAAAATTTCAGAATTTAAGAAAACTACATGCACATATACATCAAAATAAGGCCAGACTTGTGCCTGTTAGCTTTTCCCAAAGGCCAGACTTGTGCCTGTTAGCTTTTCCCAAAGCTATATCGCATGAGTTGTGAAGTCTAACATGCAACTTATAGCATGTGTCCCAAACAAGGAGAAACAAAATCACATCCTAAATGATTATCAATACTAGAAATTAGGGAGTGTGCACCACCTTCACAAGACATGCACATAATTAGTACATAATTATATGGGAATATTTTCATGCATAAAACATCATACAAAACCTTTTTCATTTCTATACTAAACGAGGTAAATAGTATTTTTGTTATTATAATTTTTTAAATGATAGGAAATAGTTTTTTTCAAAAATAAAATAAAAAATTTGTTCAAGAGGTGTCAACTTAGTTGTTAAAGATTGACTTTGTAACTTCAAGAAAAAATTTGAATCTCACCTTAACCAGTTGTAATATGACCTATTTTTTTTCTTTAAGAGTTGTAGTACGATCATTAGTGTCTCTTTTATAATAATTTTTCTCCTTTTTCAATATTTTTTTATTAATAAAACTCTTGCTATTAAAGACCAAATATATCGTACATCAAAACATGATTATCACACTTTTACTAAAAAAAAAACATGATTATCACACTCTCTGTTAAAGAATATGTCATTCTTCTCCAACCAAATGTAGCAAGTAATTACTAACCAACTAAATCAGAGGCAATGTCTTGGCATTTTTCTCCTTTCACCAAAGATTCGAAACCCAATATTTTTCCACTATATCATTGTTCAGGCTCATGAACTGTCATCCTGCTATTCTCCCAACACTTTTTCTCGCGCCCAGCTGATTTTCCGAAAATACCCATGCGTTAGTTAAGTAACGCAAGTGTTAAATTCTGCGCTACTTAGCTAACGCCGCGTTAGTTAACTCACGCTACGTGTTGTTTTAAAGAAGACAGAACACCTCATTTCCTCATTTCTCATCTAAAATCTAAAAAAAACTCAAAAACCACTCTCAAATCACCAAAATCCAAAATTCCTTCAAGTTCAAATCAAACAACACTCCAATAACAAGTAAGTTTTCATAATCAAACACCAATAACCTTTTATGTTTATATGTTAGATTTTTTCTCTTAAATTAGAATTTTTTTAGATTTAGGGTTTGTTTAAATTTTGGCTTTTTTTGGCAAGAAATCATAATCATGTAAACACAAGTATGGGTATGAAGTTTACGCACTTTCTTTTCTTTTATACTGAGTTTATATACTTTTTTCAATTAGAAATATTGGCATGTTAATCTTTGTTAGTATGATGTTGTGGGGGTGGTGATAGCTGTCCTCGCTTATTGCTCCACACACACTTCTACATTCGATTTTTTTACGTTCACTTCTACATTTGTGGTTGAGTACTATAGGATTATTATTCTTGCAATAATTAAATTATATTCTCATAATTGTTTTGATTATATTAATTTTTTTTATCAGTATACTCTAATGATGATAATTTTTAATTTGTAATCAATAAATAAGCAAGAAATAATTAATACAAAAAGTAATGTTTGAAAGCCATACCAATTATGAAAAAGTTCATAGAGATAGTACATATTTATGTTTATAACCTTGCATTTAATTATTCAATATTTGCTACAGGATATTAAATCAATTTGAAGATCATGTCCACGTCTTCAAGGATTCAATCAAGTCTACTCGACACTTTTAATATAGCTATCAAAACTTATACAACCAAATTGGGTTGCTGCATAGAACATGCTTTTCGTCTTTAATAATCTGACCTAGTACCTTGGATATTTTTCTTGGAATTTGTTTATTTAGAATAATCCTATTGCTTATTTGTTGCTTATTTAGAGTTGGAATGGCAAGGCCTAACTATTAGCTATGACTAAAGTAGAGTTGGTTGGCAAATTTTTTTCTTCTTACAAGCTTATAATATTTCGTCACGAGATTATAACATTTTTATAAAATGCTACTTCAAGTAGCCTTAGCTAATTTATAACTATCATATTTGCTCTCATTTTTAATGTAATTATCTTAACTGAATTTTATAAAAACTGAGAGCAAATATGATACGTCATAAATTATCTCTACATTTTGTCACAAAATTTGCTCTCATTTTTACCGTCATTATCTTAACATTTTTAAACATATTTTTATAGGTTTTATTCTAAATTACCTTTAAAAAATATGGGTACTTTACCCACCATTCAATGAAAATGAGCAATTTATTGGTGGGGTCAAGATAATTCATGGATATCACTTAAAAAGATAAATGTTCATTGGTTGAGGTAAACTACCCATCATTCTTCCATAAGTACTCTAGTTGTCACCATTTTTATATCATTTTTATTTTAGTCAGTTCAAGAACTAATTATAATAATCAAGTGATTGAGATCAAGTGGTTAATGAATTCTATCTATGACGAATTGTTCTAGAAAATCTGAATTCAACTTCTGATGGAAATAATTACCGGGCATACTTTATTTACCTCTCGACTAAACTCCCGATCACTAGGACCCTTTTCCTTAAAAACTGAAGGATTAATAAAAAAAAACAAATCATAACAAACATACACTACTAAAAAAACAAAAATTAGTGAGGGATATTTAGTGAGGGAAAACGTGAAATCCCTCTCTAATTCCGTTACTAAATTTTGCGACCAAGGAATTTGTGAGGAATTTCATTTTTTCCGTCACTAATTTCCCTCGCTAATTTTGCATTTTCTAGTAGTGATATCAAATTCAATGAGCTAGCGCTTATAGCTAATTTATCCACTATCTCCACTACAATATTTGACAGGAAACCTAGAAGGAGATGGAAGCACATCTTGCTTACTGAAGCAACAATAGCTGCCATAGAAATATTTGTAGGCAAGTTGAGCATAGATTTGCAAAATTTCAGACTTTGAGAAAGCTATACATGCATATATACATCAACAACATTATTCTACCTGTTAGAAATATTTGTAGGCAAGTTGAGCATAGATTTGCAATATTTGCAGAGCTTGGTCCATATACTCTAGACTTTACTTCAAGTGGCCGGTATATGGCTGTTGTTGTCGTAAGGGCCACCTAGCAATCATGGACACGATGAATCTGAGCCTGATCAGGGAGCTTCATGTACCCTTAACTGAGCTCGCTTTGTTTGGTTTTACTTGCTAATAACTTAATAGTGTAGTTTAAAAATGTTTGTTTGATTTTATCTTCTTAAGAGTGATTCTCATCATGCCTTCTTTTGGATGGGACCATTATTCAGGGCTGTGTATCTTCAGAAGCTACTGAGAGAAGCACTAAAACAAGTTTTTTGAGCTTTATTTAAATTTTAAAGCATTCTATTACATAGAAGCAGGAAGGTTTTTATTTTGATTTTTTGTCTAAAGTTTTTAAGGTTTTTACTTGTTAAAAAATTTGACTTCTTCTCTCCTCCAATATTAAGCTATCACTTTGGTATTCCAGTTCTTTTATAATAAAATGAGCATTTAAAGATCTAACTATAGCAAATACAAATAGCATGTCAAGGTTCTAACCATAGCATTTAAAGTTTTAAAAATGAGCATTTAAGAATTGGAATACGAAATTTATTCCAAATTTTTATTGGAGTATTTGTTTTGTTTTGATTCACAAAAGCAGTTCTAGCCTATTCCGACAACTTTCTTAATTCAAACCTTGGTTTTTAAATGAAACTACAATAATGAGTGCAAGTAATTTAACTGTATTTTACCTCATAATAATCTGTCCCCATTAACAAAGTGTCTTCAATAATTGGAGCTTATAATATGCAAGATTGCAGCCCAACAACTGAAAGTGGCAACAAAAACATAAAATCATAATCCAAATACAACCATCTCATAGAAATAAAGTCTTCCATCAATAAGGAATGAAATAAAACATACATTTTTTGTGAGAGCCAAAAATAAAAACAAAAAACGTAGCTAAAAAGAAACAGAAAACAAAATGAGGGAATACAAAGTAAGGTCTCATTCCCTCCAAATATTTCTATAACCTTCAAAGTATTTTGCAAGCATTGAGCAAACACTCGACGCATTTGCCAGAATCTCTCAAGGTCTGCAAAATAGGGAAGTCTATAGTCCTGTAATATGTACGAGCAAACATTCCAAATTTTAAAAATCAAACCACATAACTATATATCAATGACTACTATGTTAAATATTTAGAGAAAAAGAGAGACATGAAATGTAACGTATTTAACATGAAATGTAACGTATTTAACATGAAATGACTCACCTTAAATATAAATTGTGAGTTTTTATGTTCAATGTGAGTTTTTCAAGCAATGGGCAACTGTTGAGCAAGAATTCAAATCCACAAAGCTCATATTTATGCATTTGAGTTTTTAGAATCAAATGTCTTACATTCAAATAAGTTTTTGTACTCACTGTCACTAGGTCACCTGCAGATGGATCAACCTTTTTTGTGCATCTAATTGGATGTCAACGAAATGAATAAAAGTGTACCAGGAGTAGATAGCTGCAAACCGTTAGAATCTTAGCATCTTTGAAATCAATCAGTAATTGACATAGTCCATTGGCATGAAGTTTATAGAATTTTGGTTCTGTGGAAAAATCAATGTCTACCTCTCTATAACATTTGGACTTACACATATCTCTAAAGTAAACACATCCCCAGAATACTTGAAGTATTTAAGATTTGGTGCATCTAATTTGATACACTGTGTATCGCACTTGTTTAGCACCAATCTTTTTAATCCAAGTTGTACAATATCTTTCAAATCAAAGTCCACCAAATTCCAACACCTCTTCAGACTCAAACTCTCAATACTCTTACAAGTTGATAACAAAGTTTTAAGAGTATCCATGCGAACTTCAATCCAACCCAAAGAAAGGTCTTTGAGTGCACCAAAGTTAACCAAATCTGGCATATAAAAACCACATGAATACAATTTTAGTGATTCAAGCAACGACCCGAGTTGATAAACATGCGTTGGCAATTGGAACAACGGTATGTTTATCATCCAAAACGTTCTCATCCCATTTAGGATTAGAGAAATCAAGAGTTAAATCTTTCATACGGCGTTGTGTCGCGAAAGCAACTCAACATTCAATTGTTTCCCCACAAGTCTGAGGGTTCGAAATTGTGAGAGAAAACTTGTTAATTCGACGGCTCGTGAAGTGTGAAATCCAATTTTTGATGAAGTTGATGAAAACTTCTCTTTGTGCTTGTTTGACTTCATCCGAAGTTGAATCGACAAAAAGGTTTTCATTGAAGTTGATGTTCTCATTGGATTGTCATATCCTTAACCAGTTTTTGTTAAGTATACCCGTTGTAGCGGCTAAGAGTAGGATATAAATTATTGCAAGAAGATGTGATTCTGATAAGAAAGAGAATATATCACTGTTATCTCTTGCCATGGTTATGGTTTTGGATAAGAAGATGAAAATAATTTTGTAAGTATGGTTTTTGATGAATACAACAATGGTAGAATTGTGAGTATATGGGGTGTGTGTATTCAATTTATATAGATTTGAATATGTGCAAGTTCCAATGTATAAAGATGGTATTAAATTGCATTAAAATTGATAGGTTTTCTATTTTGTAATGGACCCAACGTTATTTTTTACAAAAAAAAAGAAGAATTTAATGTTTGATCAAAAAAATAAATTTAATGATATGCACTTTTGGAGTAATTTGGTCAAAGATGCGTTTTGGTGACATGGTGCTTTTCGAAGAAGCTAGTTAAGGTCTTAAACTTACAGGTCTTGTTAAGCGGTGTCTTGGAGGTACTATAGTTAATTAATAGTTAAAAATAAAAATAAAAAAAATCAAGTTTTGCATTGAAAAGAACGTCTTTTTCTTGTTCAAAAAAAAAGAACGCTTTTTTAACTTGTAAAAAGTAGAACACACGATTTCCAACATAATATTTTCTTGTATAATTTCTTAACAAGTGTCCTAGATGTACTTGTTAACATTTCTTAACAAGTGTCCACGATTAGCATCTATATTGCTTCTATTTGTGCTCTAGCAAGAATTTATTGTTTGACTAAAAAAAACCAATTTAATGAGATGCACTTTTGGTGATAGATAAACTTTTACTACACTCACAGTTTTTTTGTTGAGGTGAAACTGGAAGTTTACTGCACATATGTTTTCTAAACTGCTCTCATATTATTTACTTTGATCATATTTTTAAACTATTATATGAATACAAATATTAGCATATAAGATATTGTTCAATTTGTCTCGATAAATATTTTCAAAATATTAAATTTTAATAATTTTTTACTTTAGATAATTAAAGATATTAACGATCAAAGTTGTATATATATTGACATGTGTGAAATGGTTGATGTACATGTATTTTGAAACGGATCGAGTAATGAAATAAATATCTTTTTTTATAAATCTCTGAGTTATTTGTTGGCCCTTGTATTTAAAGAAAGATCATTTCATAAGAAAATATATATTTTCTCTAAAAATGTTCGGTATATATAATCCAAATTGTGTCAATTTTTACATTACAATTTGCCTCTAGAAATGGTTTTACGGGGGTTTGGCACATTTCAAATTATATTTTCTGAAAAATTGTGTAAGATTTCAAAAAATATAATCCGAACGACACATTTACAAACTTTAAATAGACATGAGCAATTTTACAACAATTAGAATTATATAATCCGAACAAATGGTGTTTTGAAAAAAAAATTATAGCTCATGAGAAACACATAGGTGGCAAAAAGTAATAGCCTAAGTTTTATTGAGTCCGATATCGGGTTTAACCAAAACTGGCCCAACCCAACTCGCGAACACCTTACAATATATATAAAAAAAAAAAAAACCCTACAATTCCTCTCTACTGTCATAATTATCTTCCTCGCGCCTCTATGTTTCTGCACCACGTAGCTTTCTCCTTCACATGGTAATGAACACTTCTGCCATTCTTATCATTGATTCACATTTTATTCATATTGTAGTTTAGATTTATATCTGTGATTACATCAGATTATTATATCATTTTGCTTTTCGATTTGAAAATTTTGCTGGACCTTTGTGCATGTTTAATAGCAATTCTCAAAACTGATTGTGTCATATCATAATCGTTTTTTTGTTTGTTTGTTTATGAATCAGTATTTTTATTTGTTTGTTTTGAATGCAACAATCTTTTCATTGAGGGTTTTGTATTTTCATACTTGATAGGTATAATCTAGTTTTCTTTTTGATTAATGCAGGCTGTTTTATATGATTAAGTACATGTTTGGATTGGTTTATTTGAGCTTATATACTTGGGAGAACTTATGAAAACAACTTATGACAATTTTCAAAAGCTTTTTTCAGTTTATTTTCTTAAGTTCTCTATAGCTCCTTCAAAAAAAAAAAGTTCTCTATAGCTTATAAAAACAACTCATAGCATGTACAAAAATAAATTATTTTTTTTTAATTTTTTTTATCTTTTGCTATAGTAATAGCTTATGTAAACTATACATATATGTTAGTGCTATAAGCTACAAATAATCTGTTTATCTAAACAGGCCCTAAGTTTTGTATTTGAGTGATGTAGTTTGTGTTTATATGACTTAAGTTTTCATTTTGAGTAATTTAGTTTGTGTTTTTCTTTCCCTTCTGAATCAGACTTTGTTTGCTCCATCTACTCCGTTGAGACTCAAGAATTAACATATGAAGGAAGTCAAAAAGAAATCGAAAACAATGGCGTGCTCCGAATCCGATAAAGAGCAGGACCGATTAAGCGACCTCTCAGACGAATTGATTATTCATATTCTGTCTTTCCTAACAACAAAAGAGTCTTACAGAACAAGTGTTCTATCTACAAGATGGGAGTCGATCTGCACCAAGATCCCCAACCTTGACTTTGAATTACCAATGACTTCGGATCCTATGTCGTCCAAAGCAATCCAATCTGTATATGCAGCTCTCCTTAGACGCACCGAAAACTTAAGAAAACTAAGTCTCTTTAGTGACGATGGCTGCACACCATATGATATCCACTTGTGGGTTTTAAAAGCATTAGACCTCAAGGTTCATGAACTTGAATTCGATTGTTGGTCCATGGAGAAACCAACCTTATTGCCTCGTAGGCTTTCCATTTCTAAGTCGCTTGTGGTCTTAAAATTGCGGGGCGGGCCTCATCCAAGACTTAATTATTCTTCTGATGTGTGTTTTCCGTCACTAAAGATTCTTCATCTCCAACTTATTGTCTTTAATTCTATCTTGGATAATCATAGTGAGTATGATCTTGCTAATTTTCTATCTCGTTGTCCACATCTTGAGGAATTTGTTTTACATGATTGCATGAAACAGGCGATCAATATTGTCTCTTTTCCCTCGTTAAAGAGAGTATTCATTTCTTTATTTTCGACTCTTGGTGGTTCCAATGTTTGTCCACTGCAAATTAATGCCCCGTCACTTGAAGTTCTGCAAATTGTTGATACTTCAATTTCTCCCAGAAAATATGAGTTCATAAACTTGTCCAATCTTGATCGAGCTACTCTTCGCATTAGTAATCATCCGGATTTGAACAGTTTGTATACACTCTTGAAAGAAATTTCTAATGTTAAATCATTGACTATCAGTTCTGAAACTATTCATGTAAGTTTCATAATTTTTTTTTGGACTTAATTACAATTTTGGTCCCCCTATTTTCTCCATTTTGCAGAAATGGTCCCCTTATTTTAAAATTCGACAGTTTTGGTCCCTCCATCATATTTTTGAACTATAAAAATGTGATGTGATAAATTTTAAATGTCGTGGAATATGATATGAAAGATGGAAAAAGATCAACATCGATAAAATTGCAACAAAATTCCCTTGAAAACTTCATTTAAAACATATCATATCACAATATTTTAGACAAATTTTTTGATAGAGGGACCAAAATTGTCCAATTTTAAAATAGGGGGACCAATTTTGCAAAATGATAAAAAGAGGGGGATCAAAACTGCAATTAAGCTTCTTTTTTTTTTAATGATACGTTCTATATTTTGTTACTCATATGCAGTTTTTTTTTATGCAGTTTCTAAGCATGGAGGATAATCTTGACAACCTACGTCTTCTCACTTTTCACAATTTATCATCTTTATCGATTGAAATATCTGAAAATTGTTGTTGGAATGTGCTTGTTAGCATACTACAGTATGCTCCAAAACTTAAGCATCTTGCCATTGAGGTGTGTATGAATATTTTTAATTACATTTGCATAATTTTTTTTAAAAAGGGTAAAATATATTAATAAGCTCAAAATCTATCACAACTCACAAGACGTGCAAAGATTGAGCGAAAGATACTTGAAATTTGCAAATAGAACCGATAAAAAAATTAACGCATGCATGCTAGTTTTAATGAAAAGTTATAACAAATGGTTCACAGTTATTATCAGTTAGTTGTAATAAGATGCATTTAATAATATCCATGTTTTTGTTAGTTTTTTGTTTGCCCATGTAGACAATATTACACGAAGCAATTATGTGTTGTATATTCGTTGAGAAGTTCTAATAACCATAATATTTGGTATCGTTTACATGCAGAAAATTTTTGAAACCGAAGAGGTTGAAAACACAGGTTGGGTGGGGCCATCCAAAACTCCAACATGTCTTTCAAACAATCTCATTACATTTGAATTTACAGGAATTCAAAACGTACAAACTGAGTTAGACTTTACCAAATATATTATAAATTGCTCAAGTAATTTGAAGAAGGTAAAGATTTTCACTCCAAATTCAAAGAAACCAGTAGAAAGAAGCTTACTCGAGGGGTCAAACAAATCCTCCGTCCTAGTATGGGTATGAAGTTTACAAACTTTCTTTTCTTTAATACTTGAATTTATATAATTTTTATGAACGAGAAATGTTGGTATGTTAATATTTGTTAGTATGATGTGTGGGATGGTAATAGAACTTCCACCCTCCCCTATCCAGATATTAACTCTGACCATCAACACAACTTAATATCAAGTGAAATTGACAAAACTATATTCCTGAGTCAACAGTTAATGTACACCCACAAAATTTGATTAAGGAGTATTTTAACAAGTTACAACTAAAAGCGGTTAAATGTATCTTAATGTGCATGTTGTTAAAATACCCCTTTTAACAAATCAGTGGGTGTAAGTAAACAATTTCTGTAGACACTTGCTACAATACACTCTCAATTTTAAAAGGAGTAAGTTAGTAAGGGATAACTCAAAATTTGTTAAATACACTCTAAGGTTAATGGGTGTATACTAGTAAATCTCATGGTAATACTAATTTACACTTGTCTAAAAATATTAAGGTATAAGTTAGCAACTTACACGCACTTGATTTCGACAAAAAGACAAATTTTCACTGTTTTAAGGCACTTGAAATTAAAGGATAATTTTGTTAATTTACTTGATTTTCATTTTAAAAACTTGCACAACTGTTTCTCAACGTGGATACAATGTTTGTTGGTTGAGAAAGCTTTAGATTAATCACACAAGCCTCTTTCCTCCGGTACCAATTATAAAACCAATACCCACTGTACTTGAACTATGCATCACCCTCAGATGCTTGAAACAACAGGAATATAGTGTTTTTTAAAATTAATAAATAGTACATAGAGATATGCTATGAAGCTCGAATACTGCAAAGCAGAGACTTACCCGTATCAGATATCGATACTTTACGGATACTCGCAGATACGTATCCATGAAGTATCAAAATTAATTATTTTAATTTAAAAAAAATATTTTATCGGATACATATAGGATATTCCACAGATACACAAAGATACTTATAAGATACTTCACAGATACATATCCTAGAAAAGATGAAGGGTAAAAAAGTGAGACAATGTTGTAAAAATTTAGTAGAGATGTTTTTTTTGAAGGATAGTAGAGATGTATATGGTTCAATTTTAGATATGCATTGTTAGAATTGTTTCTCGATGAACCACTAAATTTATACTTCTTGTGGATGAAGGTAACGAGATAGAAGTGATTCAATTAATCAACATTAGATAAAAAATTTGTTGAGTTCTTTTAATGATGTTTCTCTCGATATCCCAACATATGAAAATATGTATGGTTTATAAGAACGCTTTGCATTTTTTTATTTTGATCACATGCATTATTTTTAAAAAATTGTGACTTTTATAATAATATAATAATAAAGAGTAATCAATACTATTTTCTTCAAGTATTTTACACACGAGTTTTAGTATAAAATTTTTGTCAACATCTTAGCCGTATCGTATCCTAAATTTATAAAAATTTGTATATCTACGAGTGTATCGTACCCACACCCGTTTCTATATCCGCGCTTCATAGAAAATATGTAATATTTATTTTTATAATCTTACGATTTATTATTCAATATTTGTTACAGGATATTAATTCAATTTGAAGATCATTTGATGTCTTCAAGGATTCAATGAAGTCTACTCCAGATTTATAATCCATCTATCAAAACGTATACAGCAAAATTGGTTTGTTGCATTGAACGTGTTTTTTGTGCTTTATTAATCTGACTTGGATGATACCTTGGATATTTTTTTTATTTGAACTTGTTTATTTAGAATACCCCAATTGCTTATTTGTTAGGGTCGGATTGGCAGTGCCTTATTTTTACCTTATTAAATTAATATATATATAACGTATAAACTTATGATTAGAGTTTTTTTTAAGAGATGATTACAGTAGAGTTGTTTGAAATGCTACTCAAAAGTAGTGTTTGAACTAACTTATGGCGTCTCATATTTTCTTTAACTTTTGCCGTCATTATCTTAATTGAAAGTTAAATATTATATATAAACATGTTTTTGTGTCATTTTATATTTATGAGTTAGTTCAACCACTTTTAAATTCAATGAGCTAGATTCAACAAAAAAAAAAGAAGAAATCAATGAGCTAGTTTATCAAATATAAGCTCATCTTAATCACGTATCCAGTATCTACTATTTCTTACCCCTAAATTGTGAGGAAAGCTAGCTAGTAGGAGATATAAGCACGTCTTGCTAATTGAAGCAACAATAGTTACCATATCAATATTTGTATCCAATGTCTGCTATATCCATTCACTAATAATATTTAATAAGGATATCAGCATAAGAGGGTATATCAAAATAAGTGGTGGATTAGTTGATAATGTGGTTGTCTCAGCACAATGACGGAGCTAGAAATTTTATGGATTTTAGGTAAAAATTATAGAGTCAAGAATTTTTGTGCGCGCGCGTGTGAAAATAATGAGTTTGTCCAAAAAAAATTGAGTAGGTTAATGGACTATTGGGTTGAGCGAAATATGAAAAAAGTATCGATTGAGCCCGGGCTTACCGGGTGGTGGCTCGGCCTCTGTCTCATCAAGTGCGTGAGCAACTGCTGTGGTTGTCCCTGCAAGTGTGTGAGCAATCGCGTTTGCTTATATATAGACATCCATACTTTTTCTAAATCCATTCAACGCCTCATTTTTTTCTTAATCTCTTTCCTTAAGTTACATCACTAACCTATTACATTTATCATATTACTCTCTTTATTTCCTTTCACTTCTTGTGTTAGTGAGTATGAGTATCACAAATCATTTTCCTTTTCTAATGGGTGAAAACGTCGGACACAATAATGTCATTTGGTCTATTTATAAGATTAATTGAATATTTATAAACCTATAGTAGTGGACATCTATATTTATTTTGAGAAATGGAGAGGATCTCCACTCTATATGATCCTTATTACGGGGGTGCTTTCAAATCTTCAGGTCCTACATTAGTAACAACCTACCCGAGCACACACATCGCCTGACATAATGGGTGGTAACACTCTAATCAATGCATTTGTGTCATAGTATCTTGGATAATTTGCATTGGGTATGAGTAGCTAAACTATCCATAGTAGCAATGCATTGCCACGGTTCTTTTCCTACAATTGTCAGACTTTGTATTACTTTTGAGTTTTTTTTTTCCTTTTAATATATATTTATATTGTTGTAAGCAATGGCGGAGGGACCATGAGGGCCAGGGGTGGCCGTGGTCCCCCCCACTTTTTCTAATTTTTTTTTACTACTATTGTACTATTATTTTATACTGCTATTTACACATGATCATGAGTATGGTCCCCCCATTATTAGCATTTGTGTCATTTTGTATGTTGGCCATTTGTCTTTTATGGCAACAAAAATGCTTTTCACTTTAAAAAAAAAACCTATTATGTAAGTTTGTTTGCTAAATTATACTACCTTTTAAGACTTGGTCCCCCCAATGTTTAAAACATGGCTCCGCCCCTGGTTGTAAGATAAGTGGGACCCATTTTTGAGTTTTAGAAGAGTGGTATGAATATTTAGAAAATGTAATTGAGTGGTTTAAATAATTGGGAAGTGGGAAGTAATATAATGTATTATATGAGATCCATTTATACCATTCATATGAGTGGCATTGATGTGTATGCTCCCTTCGGTTAATATTTGCATGGGTCCAACTGCTGTAGGCTGTAGCCAAAAACTCCTGCTATAATATATTTTAAAAAAGTTTATTAACAAGTATCCATGTATGCAAGGTCAAATGTGGTTCTTCAACTCCCCTTAAATAAAAACTTAGCTAAAAAAAAGGGAGCACAGGTAGTCACTACAATTCTATGTATATGATTTGTAAACACAAAAACATGACAAAACAACCCCAAATTTTTTAGTTTTAAAAGGTGGTACAATTTTGGTCTTGCATAATGGCTACCATCGATTTCCTCAATAAATGTTTGGCGTTCCCTTCACTTTTCTCTACAAAGTAACCTTGTTGATCATAAAAAAGCCAATTTCGAAGCTCACACATTTTAAATGTGGGAAAATGGGGTGTTCAGGGTTCGAACTCCGACCCCTCTGCATATATTATTCAATTCATTCTTCTACTACACTTCTTTCTAACATGAGTGTTCCAGATGAATGTTATGTTTGCTCGAATTTGCGGCCATTCTTTACGGACGATCGGTCATGTTATACTACACATGAGGCAATTTTTTATTTTTGTTGATACCTTGAGCCTTTCAAGCCACCCTTTTATATTCTTATTATCCTTAGTGAAACCTCTTTGAGCCTCCAACAATAATTTATTTTGTTGTTACTAAGTGACGAATCATGTCACAAGTTTTGAACCTTAATGTCATCTATTTGATTTCTCATGGAGTTAGGTAGAATATTTCTCAATTAATCCAAGATATTTTCCTAATTTTCTCACTTTTCCCCCAAAAAAACTGTTAAAAATAGATTCAATAGATGAAATGATACATGTGGGAGCCTTGAATAAGAAAAGAAAATAGACTGGAAGAGAGAACTAGAAGACTTCAGAAGAACAAATCGGTCACCCAACCCAAACAGCTCAACATTAGATTGGGTTGATTCATGTTTGATATACAAAATTCAAATTTTGTATCCAACCCAAATCAATTAAGTTTTAGGCTTTTACTTTTCCAACCTATGTGTTACTCACGCGCCTTGTTTTTTTCTTTTCAAAATTACCCTTTACTTGGATTTTAAAGTTTGAACCACAATACGTATTCTAAAATCTGAACATGTACTATATATAAGTCAAAAACATAAACTCCCGTCACTTCACAGATTTCTATTTTTCCATAACATTTCTCTCTCACACCCCAAAATATGAAAACGTAATATTGTGTGATTCTTGAAGTTTTTTTTGCTCAAAAACATCATATTTTAAGTATTTTTAAATATCAAACACAAGGTAAGGTCACATTCCCTCGATTTATCAATGTTAGGGTCGCGATTTTTTTCATGTCACTGAACTTGTTCAAATTATATTTTCCGAACTAGATTGTTATATATATGTTGTTTTTGGTTTTTTTGTTAATTGTATGTATATATGATGATACATGTTTTAGAAATGGACCACTTAGACCACCTTAGAAACAACATACCTTCCATTACTACTTTCTCCAGGTGATAGTGGTTTGAGAGGAATGTAGCGGAAAGGAGAGTGCATAGGGGTAGGGGCATGGGAAAGGGTTGCCATGCTGATGGTGCCGAAGCATCTCAAGTGAATGAGCCTGATCCCCAGTCTGAGAAGCACCATATTGAGGATGAGGAGGCAGAGGTAGAGAATGTGAATGATGATGGGCAATCGCATGTGGAGCTTAAGGTGGAGCCAAAGCCACTAAATAACTATCCTGGTGGCTCACATGGCATGTATGTACTCCCCCAGTACCAAATTCATCTGGCCTATTGCATGTTTGTAGGAGTAGTAAATTTCTACAACTTAAACTTTTTAGTACTATGTTTTTAATGTAAACTGAAGGCTATGTTTATTTTTATTTATGTAAACTAAACTTAAACGTATCATGATATTAATTTTTATTTTCGATTACGCGTGAGGAGCAGCTGCCCTTGCTGACATGTATATGGAGCCTAACAGTGGATTCAATTATAAGACTTTACAGATGGCTGACTAATTGACCTTGTTACAAGTATAAATAATAATGAATTGCTTATTTATTTACATGTCTATTCGTGTTTTTTATACTCATATTTATATGTTGTTGACTTTGCAGGCTTGAATATTTCAACACTTTCATAGTGTCAGATATTATTGGGCTGGATATAGGGAGGATCGACTCCCATATGCCATTATGTTTGTTTCCCTGAAGGTTCAGTCTGTCACATATCCCACAAGATTGCATCTGGATCATTTGAATCTGGGGTCTATTCTCATGAACCCAAATAAGGTCCATCGTCGGACATGTCCGTTCTAGCGAATCAGTCTTTACCCTAGATGGCTCAGATACATACCTCCTAGGGTCCGAAATCAACTGGAGCGGGTGTTGCACTAGTTTGGTTACATCCAAACTACCCCCAAACATCCACATGACATTGCAAATCCTCAGACAACTGGGTAGGAGATTAGCCAATGCTACATGCAGTATCTTGGTTATGTGTTGACTTAGCAAGATTTTGGCCTGCTTGCTCCGACTGGTCTAGAGACGGAAACTGGATACATGAGATGGTATTTTACTATCTCACATCTAGTCATTATAACTCTACCGCGGGATGTTCATATATCGAGGCCACCTAAGTAGGAGGCCATTAACGAGATTGTTGTCGAGTAACATGAAGACCAACAATGGCAAGACTTCAGGTCACTGCTGGCTTGCGTCAGAGACCATGCCTTTGCAATCTTAGGCAGTGGTCAGGTGGAGGAGGGAAGTCCGACTTGGATTAGTTTGCATGCGATTCAACATGAGGCCTAGGGAGGGATTGCCTATCGTCGTAAGCATGGTAAGAGTGCAAGGGCTACCAAATAGTTTTATTACTATGTTGTAATCTATGGATAATTTATGTTTTTTAATTTGTGTTTAAATGTTTTTGGGTTGTAACCTTTGAATATTTGAGACATTATTCTAACTTTATGTTACATATGTGTGCAGTTTCATATGCTCTCATTAATTTATTTGCTTAAAATTTCTTTTGATGCTTGTTCAAATCATTCTTGTTCGTCAATTTGCCAAAAAAAAAAAAGGGTGTTAACTAGTGAACACAAATTATGCCTGCTTGTCAAAACAGTTCGAAAAATATAACCCGAAATGCATGTTAAAATGTTCGGTATATATAATCCAAACTGTTTCAATTTTTACACTGCAATTTGCCTCTAAAAATGGTCTTCTGGGGGTTTGACACATTTCATATTATATTTGCCGAACAACTGTGCAAGGTTTCGGCAAATATAATTCAAACTACATATTTACAGACTTTTTATTTTGTACAAAAACTATTTTTCCGAACAATTGTGCAAGGTTTCGGCAAATATAATTCGAACTACATATTTACAAACTTTTTTTTTGGTACAACATATTTACATGCCTTTTTTGTGGGCGAGGTTTGAACCCCAGACCTTGCATATATTATGCATTGTCTCTACCAACTAAGCTAAGCTCACGAGAACACATATTTACAAGCTTTAAATAGACATGAACAATTTTAGAATAGTTGGGATTATATAATTCAAAGAAAGGGTATTTTGGAAAGAAAAAAAATATGACGCTCGAAAAACACATAGGGTAGGAAAAGTAATAATAGTCTAAGTTTTATTGGGCCTGATATCGGGTTTAACCAAACCCGACCCAACCCAACTCGCGAACACCTTACATTACAAAAAAAAAAAACTAACTTTCCTCTCTACTGTCATAATTATCTTCCTCGCGCCTCTATGTTTCAGCACCACGTAGCTTTCTCCTTCACATGGTAATGAACACTTCTGCCATTCTTATCATTGATTCACATTTTATTCATATTGTAGTTTAGATTTATATCTGTGATCACATAAGATTATTATATCATTTTGCTTTTCGATTTGAATATTTGGCTAGACCTTTTTGCATGTTTAATCGCAATTCTCAAAACAGATTGTGTCACAATCGTTTTTTTTTTTTTTTTTCTTTTAAATTTGTTTGTTATAAATGCATCAATATTTTCATTGGGGTTTTTGTATTTTCATACTTGATACATGTTAATGTAGTTTTCTTTGAATAATGTTGGTTGTTTTTATATGATTAAGTGCTTGTTTGACCTGACTTATTTGAGCATATATACTTGGGAGAACTTATGAAAATAGCTTATGACAATTTTCAAAAGCTTTTTTCAGCTTATTTTCATATGTTCTCTTATATGGCTTATAAAATTAACCTTATATCATATACAAAAATATAATTTAACTTTATTTTTTTATCTTTGCTATAGTAATAGCTTATGTAAGCTTAAACATAAGTACTTGTGCTTTAAGCTGAAAATAAGTTGTTTATTGAAACAAACTCTAAGTTTTGTTTTTCATTTATATAGTTTGTGTTTTTTTTCTTTCGAAGCAGACTTTGATTGCTCCATCTGCTCTGTTGAGACACAAGAATTAGCATATGGAGGAAGACAACAAGAAACTGAAAACAATGGCGTGCTCCGAATCTGATGAAGAGCAAGACCGATTAAGCAATCTCTCAGACGAATTGATTATTCATATTCTGTCTTTCCTAACAACAAAAGAGTCTTACCGAACAAGTGTTCTGCCTACAAGATGGGAGTCGATATGCACCAAGATCCCCAACCTTGACTTTGAATTACCAAAGACTACGGACCCTATGTCGTCCAAAGCAATCCAATTTGTATATGCAACTCTCCTAAGACACACCGAAAACTTAAGAAAACTAAGGCTATATAGTGACAATGGTTGCACACCATATGATATGCACTTGTGAGTTTCAAAAGCATTAGACCTCAAGGTTGAGGAACTTGAGTTGGATTAATGTAGGTCCATCGAGAAACCAACCTTATTGCCCCTTAGGCTTTCCATTTCTAAGTCACTTGTGGTCTTAAAATTGCGGGGCGGAACTCGGCCAAGACTTAATTCTTCTTCTGATGTGTGTTTTCCGTCACTAAAGATTCTTAAACTCCAATTTATTGTGTTCAATTCTATCGCAAATGATCATAGTGAGTATGATCTTGCTAATTTTCTATCTCATTGTCCACATCTTGAGGAACTTGTTTTACATGACAGCATGAAACAGGAGATCAATATTGTCTCTTTTCCCTCATTAAAGAGAGTATTCATTTGTTTGTTTATGCCTGTTACTGGTTCCAACGTTTGTCCAGTGAAAATTAATGCCCCGTCACTTGAAGTTCTTCATATTGTTGATGCTTCATTTTCTCCAAGAAAATATGAGTTTACAAACTTGTCCAATCTCCATCGAGCTACTCTTCGCATTTCTAAGCATGTGGATTTTAACAGTTTGTATTCTCTCTTGAGAGGAATTTCTAATGTTAAATCATTAACTATCAGTTCTGAAATTATTCATGTAAGTTTCAAAATCTTTTTTATTTCTTTTTTTAATGATAAGTTCCATATTTATTTACTCATATGCAATACTTTTTTTTATGCAGTTTCTAAGCATGGAGGATAATATTGACAACCTACATCTTCTCACTTTTCAATTTATCATCTTTATGGGTTGAAATATCTGAAAATTGTTGTTGGAATGTGCTTGTTAGCATACTACAGAATGCTCCAAAACTTAGGGATCTTGCCATTGAGGTGTGTATAAATATTATTTACTACATTTGCACAATTTTTTTTTACAAAAATGGTAAATATATCAATAAGCTTAAAATCTATCACAAGACGTGCAAAGATTGAGTAAAAGATATTTGGAATTGCATATAAAACCGATAAACAAATAAACCTATATTTAACCTAGACTTGTAGTGATTAAAATTAATTTAGCCGTCATATAGGCAGGCTATCTATGATCTTAAAGTGAACAGATGTTTGCATGCATGCTAGTTCTAATGAAAAGTTATAATAAATTGTTCAGTTATTATCAGTTATTTATGATAAGATGCATTTAATAATATCATGTTTTTGTTAGTTTTTTATTTGCCCATGTAGACAATAAACGAAGCAATCATGTGTTGTATATCAGTTGAGAAGTTCTAACCATAATATTTGGTATCGTTTACATGCAGAAAATTTTTGAAACCGAAGAGGTTGAAAACACAGGTTGGGTGGGGCCATCCGAAACTCCGACATGTCTTTTAAACAATCTCATTACATTTGAATTTACAGGAATTCAGAACGTACAAACTGAGTTGGACTTTACCCGATATATTATAAATCGCTCAAGTAATTTGAACAAGGTAAAGATTTCCACTCCAAATTCAAACAAACGAGTAGAAAGAAGCTTACTTGAGGGGTCAAACAAATCTTCCGTCCGAGTATGGGTATGAAGTTTACACACTTTCTTTTCTTTAATACTTGAATTTATATACTTTTTCTGAACGAGAAATGTTGGTAAGTTAATATATGTTAGGATGATGTTGTGGGATGGTAATAGCACTTCCACCCTCCCCTATTGCACTAGATATTAATTCTGACCATCAACACAACTTAATATCAAGTGAAATTGATAAAACTACATTCTTGAGTCAATAGTTAATGTACACCCACTAAATTTGATTAAGTAGTATTTTAACAAGTTATAACTAAAAACAGTTAAATTGACCTTAATGTGCATGTTATGAAAAATACCCCTTTTAACAAATAAGTTGGTGTAAGTCAACAGTTTTTGTAGACATTTGCTAGAATACACTCACTCAATTTTAAAAGAAGTAAGTTAGCAAGTGATAACTAAAAATTTGTTAAATACACCCTAAGGGGCATGTTGCTAAAATACTCTTTCACAAAAACACTAATGGGTGTATTCTAGTAAATCTCACAGGACTCCTAATTTACACTTGTCTAAAAATATTAAGGTATAAGTTAGCATCTTACACGCACTTTGATTTCGACAAAGACCGGTTTTCACTATTTTAAATCACTTGAAATTAAAGGATAGTTTTGTTAAATTACTTGATTTTCTTTTTAAAAAATTGCACAACCGGTTTCTCAACGTGGATACATGTTTGTTGGTGGAGAAAGTTTTAGATTAATCACACAAGCGTCTTTCTTCCGGCACCAATCATAAAACCAATACCCACTATACCTGAACTATGCATCACCTTCAGATGCTTGAAACAACAGGAATATAGTGTTTTTAAAAATTAATAAATATTATATAGAAATATGTAATATGTATTTTTATAATCTTACGATTTATTATTCAATATTTGTTACAGGATATTATTTCAATTTGAAGACCATTGATGTCTTCTAGGATTCAATGAAGACTGCTCCAGATTCATAATCCATCTATCAAAACTTATACAACAAAATTGGTTTATTGCATTGAACATATTTAGAGTCGGATTAGCAGTGCCTTATTTTTTTCTTAATCTCTTTCCTTAAGTTACATAAGTACTAACTTATTACATTTATCATATTACTCTCTTTATTTCCTTTCACTTATTGTGTTAGTGAGTATGAGTGTCACAGATCATTTTCCTTTTCTAATGGCTGAAAATATCGGACACAATAATGTCATTGGGTTTATTTATAAAATTAATTGATAGAAGTGACCACTCTATATGATCCTTGTTACGTGGGTGCTTTCAAATCTTGAGGTCCTACATTAGTAACAACCTACCCTTAGTTGCCTTCAGTAAGTATTTGTATGGGTCCGACTGCTGTATGCTGCAGCCAAAAAGAAATTGATTAACAATTATCCATGTATGCATAGTAAAAAATTGTTTTTCAAGTCCCCTTGAATAAAACTTAACTAAAAAAACGTCATCAATCAGAGGAACATTTAGTCACTACAATTCTATGAATATGATTTGTAAACACAAAAATATGACAAAACAACCATCGATTTCCTCAATAAATGTTTTGACATCCTTTCACTTTTCTCTACAAAGTAACCTTGTTGATCATTAAAAAGCCAATTTCGGCATAGTCTTAGAAGTTAAGCAAAATGTGTTATGAATATGACGTCACATAATGGAACAACATACAAAAGACACAATATAGACTCAGATATACGTCAGGTATAGCAGCGCGCAATCTCAACAAAGCAAAATCCTTATTAAAATGAAAGTCATAGCATATTTAAATTAAGGAAAATGCTAGATATCAAAAATGATTTTATCAAGAAAGATTTAAGAATGACATGACACAATAATCACCCTTAGATTTCAGTCTCATTTATTAATCTTTCATAAAAAAAAAAATACATGACACCCACCACCCCATGATTTCCGGCCAGGAATAGATTTTATTGGCTAACATTAATTTCAAGACAATTTCTTGATAAAATCTAAGGGTGATTATTCTGCCATGTCATTCTTGAATTTTTCTTGATAAAATCTTTCTTGATGTATAGCATTGCTCTTAAATTAATAATGTTGAAATTATCAATAAGGAAATAAGATATTTACATATCTTGGTAGTATAGAATCTCAATGTAGCATAAAATCCATGATTAGGACCACACATGCCACAAATGACAAAATAATTTTTTTGAAGAAGCTCAGTTAGCCACTTAAACTAAAGAGAATCGAACTTCGGACCTTAAGGAGAAGCGCACTCTCAAAATGACAAATTTATTAGTCACAGTTTCAAATAGGAACTTCAAAAATAATAAAAAAGATCCACATCAATTTGCATTGTTTAATTTTTCTCTGATATTTTCCAGACGTTAGCTTATTCATTTGCATCAAAAGTTCTTCATTTCCTACTAAACGAAAGTAGAAACCACTGATTATCCCTAGACCTATTCCACCAGAGTTCAAAAAATGTAACACATGATATTCGTCTTTCTTTCAATATGCACGATGAAAAAACACAGCGGATGAAAAAGGCATGATGAAAATTTGCTCAAAAAACAAATTTGATTTATGACAAAATCCGCAGCAAAATCTACAAGTATTCTACGGATAATATTTCGCATGAAAATCCGCAGGAAAATCACAAATTTCTACTAGTGAAAAATGCTATGTAACGCAAAAAACAAAAATGATATATTGAGGTTAAGAAATAATGAAGAGGGAGAGGGGTCGTGAAAGGTACCAGCATGTGAAACCCACGAGATCCATTCTCCTTATCATTGAATAAAGAGGATGAGAAATTTGTTATGAGGTATGAAATTCTTAGAGCTTTTGCTCGTCATTTTTTTATTACTTATAATTGAATCGTGAGAGGTTTTATGTTCATCATCATACTGTTGTGTTTAAACTGTTGGAACAAAATTGGTTTGTACAATTCTTCTAATGTTTTGATGATGACAAATTTTTGAAGAACAATTGGATATGTTAATATTTGTTCAAGTGTGCAAGACTATAGAATAAAATCTATTGATGAATTAAACATGTCTAATAGCATCAAAAACACTAGAGAAGCTTAAAAAAACTATGGTAGAAGAGTCGAAGAAAGGTCAACCAGATTGTCCCTGTTGGATGTTCATAAATCATTTCTGTTTTAATTTATTGTCTAAATAACAATGTATTATATATGTTTAATTTACGCACACATGAACCTGCGCTTAATGAAATCATCTTGAAATTGCTCATTCTTATCTATTTATGAACTTGCACCACGTGAGCTAATTATCTTGAAAGCTCATTCATATTATATAATAAAAATCAAAAGTAAACAGAAAGTACCAATAGTGCTTAAGGAAGAATTATAACCAGATAAAACAGCTGAAATGAAAGAAAAACTAGCAAGAAACTACAAGGAAAAGGAACATGCATGAAACCAAAGCTACAAGAGGAAAACCACCAAACGAACGAAACTCTTAAATAACTAGAGCAAGAAGCAAAACTATGTCATGTGAAGCAACATGAAATAGACAACCACAGATACCAATCACAAACTGCAGATCTGTCGATGTCAACGACAAAAACCACTACCGACACCAAAATACAGAATGAACTCCACAATCCAGTCATATAGTTGTCTTGCATAAATGGATGGATCAACATTCTCCATCTTCTCAGAGACAATATACTAATTAATTAAGTTACTTCCAAATGGATGGATCATCCAACATTATGTTAAACCAGAACCAAACCTAGTTCTAGCTCCATTCGCAAGATTTCCAAAAACAGCAAAAAGACTAGCTTACTTCCTTGGAACCCGACAAAACAACATATCGATATATTGATTTAAATCATTTTATTATGCCTGGATATACAATCTTCACGCAGTAAAAAAAAAATTCTACTATATTTATTTATTTATTTATTTTCTGGTATGACTATGTGATAGATTTTTTTTTTTTTTTGAAGAGGACTATGTGATAGATGTAGATTTACATATCAAAGAGTAAATATTTAAAGTTATAGTATCCACATGGACTTGTGTGATATTGATATTTTTCCAACAATTCTGACAGTTTCAATGTATGGAAAGATGATTGTTTGTACATGAATTGATCAAAATTATTTTAAAATAAAAACAAGAACACATAAATAATGTTCTTGGGATTAAGTTTTGTTAACTAATTATATAATGTTCTTCCTTAATCGATTATATAATCCTTCTATTTCTTATATCTTCACCTATCGTTCTTCGTACATCGAGATGTCTCGCTGATAAGAACAGGTCTATTATATTCTCAAACTTTCGATGTCTCGCTCAATTAGCTTATATAATAAGATTAAGTTCCGATAGTGTGTGTGATTATAAACCTAACTTGATGTCTTGCAACTAGCATCTACAAATTCCTTTTCTCATGTCACTTACAAAGGAAGTCTATGTTCAACATTCCGTCAAAAGATCAATTTCGGATTTCACGTCCGAAAAGCATTCATTATTAAGAGTGGAAATGGAAACAAACATAACGAGAAAGGATTTAGATATTATAGTTATATCAAGCATCTACACTAGTCATAGAAATTCCAATCATAACAATAGAAAATGCAAAGATACCAAAAAACATGAATTGATGTTTCTTCAAGAGGAGGCAAATTTCAGCTCATCCTTTATGGTCAATTATGCCGCCATAGTTCATCATTAGGCGACGTGAAGAATCGGCGTTTACAGAATCAACTCTTGCAATTTTCTTGGTCGTTCTATTTCATGTCATTTTGAGCCCGCTACTGCCCGTCTAGCAAATTGGTCTTCTTTAAAAATTTCATTTTTTTTGACTTGGTTCACTTTGATTTCGCTTTCAATTTGCTTAGCGGATTAGCAAAGACTATGTTTCCATGATCTTTTCCATCCCATGCATTCTATGATCTTTTCCATCCCATGCATCTTTAAACTCCAAACCTTACAAAAGGTATGGAAATAGGTCAAAGTAACTTTAATGACTCTAAAAAACTAGTTTGTTTAATATGACATTTACAATAATAATCAAGGAAATTTTTGTTAGATTACTTGTAATATATGTACGAATAAAATATGTGTTAAAATACGTTAATTTGACAAATATCACTATGTTATTTTTATTTTTTGACAGATATCACTACATTATTTATCTAACTGTATTTTGAAATAAATTATATTATTTCCAAAAAATCCTTTTGTTATTTCATTATTTGGTCCATTGTCATTCGTTGAATATATTCTTTTTGCTATTGTTAATTATATATGTTAATAAATATATTTAAAAAATCACTATATTACTCATTAAGCAATTGCTCGTAAACTCTTGTGTTCTAGATTAAATTTATGCAGTTTCTTTTATTTTTTTAAAAGGAAAAGGAAAAAATATAGAGAAAATAGGATAAGGTTTTTTCAAAATAGGATAATATTTTCCAAATATAAAAACGAAAATTCTATGCAAGAGCAATGTGTTGTATTTATTTTGTTAACCGGATACAGTGTTTGTACTTGGTTTTTGATGTTATTAATATAATTTAGCCAAGTAAAAAAAGTGTATGCAAAGGTTGAAGTCAAATTATTGATTCTACGCTTATTCTAATTGTGAAATTCAAGCCATTAGATTACTTGACCAAAATCAAGAAAGTGTATAATTTTCTTTTCTTCTTAATAAACAAAACAACAAAGAGGAGAAAGTTGAAAAGTAGCAAGCAAAATCAAGAAAGTGTATAATATTTTTCTTCTTCTTACAAAACAAAACAACAAAGAGGAGAAAGTTGAAAAGTAGCAAGGAATGGACTCAAGTGGAAAATTAACTTTAGTTAAGTATGAAAAGTAAGAATGTGTTGGACTCCTGTGAAAAACGAACTTTAAATGAATTATTTGCGAGTACCAAATATAGAATCATGGGACAAGATTTTTATTTTAGGGAAACGGGCAAGACTTTATTGAATAATCTAGCATTACAAGATCACATTATTCAAACCACATTAAAAAAAAACAATTGAAAAACAATGTATTCCACACTATCATCAATCAATTGTTATTTGCAAATTCTCTGAACGCTCCGGAGCTTTGAGTAATCGTTGTGCACGGCGACGGCGAAACTCAATATTCCCACCTTCGTTCGACAACTTAATATTAATCTGTTCCAAAGCTTTCCCTTTCATTAGAAAGCAACAAGTCCTAAGTTCTTGGTTTGTGGCTCTCGATTCAAATATTTCTATCACCTTCAAAGTATTTTGCAAGCACTGAGCAAACACTCGACGCGTTTGCCAAAATTTCTCAAGGTCTGTAAGATAGGGAAGTCTATAGTCCTGTAATAAATACGAGAAAACATTCAAAAGTGTTAAAAATCAAATCACATAACTATATATCAATAACTACTATGTAAAATATTGAGAGAAAATGAGAGCATGAAATGTAATGTATTTGACTCACCTTAAATATAACTTGTTGACTTATGTCCAATGTGAGTTTTTCAAGCAACGGGCAACTGTTAAGCAAGAAATCAAATCCACAAAGCTCATATTTATGCATTTGAGTTTTTAGAATCAAATGTCTTACATTCAAATAAGTTTTTGTACTCACTGTCACTAGGTCACCTGCAGATGGAGCAACCTTTTTTGTGCAAAACAAAAAACAAAATGTTTAGAAGTAAACATAATAACAAATATCAATGTAAAATTAATCTATACTCACAAATTGAATGTTAACTAAATGAATAAAAGTGTACCTGGAGTAGATAGCTGCAAACCGTTAGAATCTTAGCATCTTTGAAATCAATCAGTATTTGACATAGTCCATTGGCATGAAGTTTATAGAATTTTGGTTCAGTGGAAAAATCAATGTCTACCTCTTCTATAACATTTGGACTTACACATATATCTGAAGTAAACACATCCCCAGAATACTTGAAGTATTTAAGATTTGGTGCCTCTAATTTGATATGTTGTGTATCGCACTTGATTAGCACCAATCTTTTTAATCCAAGTTGTACAATTTTTTTCAAATCAAAGTCCACCAAATTCCAACATCTCTTCAGATTCAAACTCTCAATAGTCTTACAAGTTGATAACACAGTTTTGAGAGTATCGATGGGAACTTCAATCCAACCCAAAGACACGTCTTTGAGTGCACCAAAGTTAAGAAAATTCGGCATATCAAAACCACATGAATACAGTTTTAGTGATCTGAGCAACGATCCGAGTTGATAAACATGTGTTGGCAATTGGAATAACGCATGTTTATCATCCAAATCATTCTCATTCCATTTAGGATTAGAGAAATCAAGAGTTAAATCTTTCACACCGCGTTGTATCACGAAAGCAACACAATGTTCGATTGTTTCCCCACAAGTTTGAGGGTTCGAAACAGTGAGAGAAAACATGTTTATTCGATGGCTAGTGAAGTGTGCAATCCAACTTTTAATGAAGTCGATGAAAACTTCCCGTTGTGCTTGTTTGATTTCACCCGAAGTTGAATCAACAAAAAAGTTTTCGTTGAAGTCGAAGTTTTCACCGGATTGTCGTATCCTTAACCATTTTTTGTTAAGGATACATGTTGCAACGGCTAAGAGTATGATAGAAATGATTGCGGGAAGAAGTGATTCTGGTGACAAAGAGAATATATCACTGTTATCTCTTGCCATGGTTATGGTTTTGGATAAGAAGACAGAAATAATTGTGTAAGTGTGGTTTCTGATGAATACAAGAATGGTTGATTTGTGAGTCTATGGGGGGGTGTGTATTCATTTATATAGATTTGAATAGGTGTAAGTTCCAATGTATAAAGATGCGACCATTGAAAATTAAGGTATTGCTGAATTCAAGGTATTAAATTGCGGTCTTAATTTTGAATTGATATTTTTTTTCTTTATTGATAAAAAAATGAATTTAATGTTTGACCAAAAAAATAAATTAATGATACTTCGTCCGTCTCATAATAATTGAGTCATCTACAAAAAAAAGTGTCTCAAAATAATTGGGGTTTTTCTATCATGTGCAAATTTGCACATGTTAAGAAGTTTAAAGTAGTAACTTTGACATGGAACTTGTATTTTTTATATTAAATATGTAACTTTTAATCAATAATTGTTGGTTTTCAATGAAAAGATACTACTTTTAGTTACCTTAACATGTGCAATATTGCACATGTTAGACAAACCCAAATAATTGATTCATTTCATTTTTCAATACAATACTCCCTTCGGTAACATTTATAATCAAAACACAACTTTTTAGATTCATTGAATAACTAATGTATTTGGTCTATAGATGTGACTAGATACATTAATTATTCTATGTACCTGAAAAGTAGTTTTTTTACTTATAAATGTGACCGGAGGGAGTATTATTTATTTTTTCAATTATAACTCTAATTAATATTATTTTCATCACTCTCGATTCAATATATTCTACTTTGAATTTATGATAATGGAGAATACACCAATACACCCTTTTGTCACTATTATAAACAAAAATCAATATTTTACAATCATTCAATTAATGATGTATATGATCTTTATTATAGACCAGATACATCAAAACCAGTTTTCTCTCTCTTTCACTTATACTAAATTTCTTAATATGTGTGAAATAAAAAAAAAGCTCAATTATAATAGGACATAGGGAGTATACACTTTTGGAGCAATAAATTGAAGTCATATAGAAGCTTAATTATGTTGTAATAAGATCCAACCTTTGGTCAAAGAAGCGTTTTCACAATGAGTTATGAGTCTCTCCATTTACGACTTTCTCCATTTTTTCTATTTGGAGAGATAAAGACACACAAAATTTTAAAAAAAGTAAAAAAATAATTGAACTTGCTTACGAGTTAAGATCCTCTCAATTTATTATTCTCTCTATTTGTTCCATTACCAAAGTTTTGGTGTATAAATATTTAATTAATGTATCAAATTTCTTAACAAAAAAAAATGTATCAAATTTTAGAAATGTGTGCATTTATATCATTTATTTATTTGAAAATTATAGTAATGGAGATTGTCATTTTATTTCATACATGTAGAGGATCCTTACTCGATTTAAAAAGTGTATAACAAATGAAAAACAATTACTCCCTCCATCCCTTTATGTAAGCTCCCTTTGTCTTTTTCAAATTTCTTAAGAAAAGTTGTTAGTGTAATTAATGTGTCTATTTTGTGTGTTAATATTACCAAATTATCCTATGTTTGTATGTGTATTAAATTTGACTTTTCATATTTCAAGACAAGTTAGTAGTATTAATTAGGGGTATGTTTAGGAAAAAAATAATAAATGCATCTAGTAATTTGAAAAAGAGTTTACATTTAGGGACAAAAATAAAGTCAAATAGGTGGTTACATATAGGGACGGATGGAGTATTTCACAGTGTCAAATTGATATTCGCAAATTCTTGAAAGCTTTGGAGCTTTGACTAAAAGTTGTGCACATCCACGGGACCATGGCGATATTCCACATTACCATCTTCATTCTAGGGCCGGTACAAGGGCCAAGAAATCCAAGCAAAAAGTTTTTAGGCTTTAAAATTTTGAGCCAAAAAAAAGCCTAAGAAAATTTAATTTGGTTATAAATATATAGACTGGTAAATAAATTGTAGACATTTTCATAGCATAATTGGTTATTGAAAATGCATCAAATACTCTTGGTCATGAGTCAAAATCTTGGACAACATAAATTTAATTTTTTTTATAAATATTTTATAAGTAAAATTTATTTTAAAAGACCTCATTAACAATTTTGCTTTAGACCTCTTGATATATTGGACCGGCCCTCCTTCATTCCACAACTTAATATAATTAGTAATATGTTCCAAAAAAATTCCTTGCATAAGAAAGCAACAAGTCATAAGTTATTCGTCTGTGGCTCTCAATCCAATTACTTCTACCACCTTCAAAGTATTTTGCAAGCATTGAGGAAACACTCGACGAGTTTGCCAAAATTTCTTAAGGTCAACATGATATGGAAGTGTATAGTCCTGTAATATATACGAGCAAACATTCAAAAGTGTTAAAAATCAAACCATATAACTATAGATCAATGACTACTATGTTAAATAATGAGAGAAATAGAGACATGAAATGTGAAGTATATTTGACTCACCTCAAATATAACTTGTGGACTTATGTGCAATGTGAGCCTTTGAAATGCTCTAACTTGGCTTTCAGTTAGTGTACTTGCATCGCATTGCTTCATTCTAGTATAATCATGTCCAAAATCAACAAAAAGGTGTCGGAAATAGAACGTAATAGTTTCCTCGTATAATTTGTGATATGAACTATATTTACATATAATTGGAGATTTCATATTAGATTGTTTGTAAAACAAGTCCATAAGTGCTATACAAAAACTGTAATTCCACCCTTAGCAATTATGCAACCAAACATTAATGAAACTACCGTACCATATTTTATCCACTTACAATTTTTATGCTACCAAATTTGCCACGTCAAATTTTTCCTATGAAGAGGAAAAAAGTAAGGAACAAGTTCATCCTTTTATAGAAACATATTTATATACTCTCAATGGAGATACTCTAAGGGCATTGTTTAATTAAGGAAGAATTCCGTCTCTGCTACATCCCTATAAACTTTCTACATTCGGTTTTGTCCCTACTAAATTTATATTTGATTATCGATCCTTAACCTTTTGAATATTTGAATGAATTTTTTTCAAACATGTTTAGAACATTATAAAATGTTCCTCCAAAAGAAAAACTCAAAACTTTATATTTAGGTCCATATTTTTATTAATTTTTTCTTGAACTTTTATCGCATTTGAAAGTTCATATTTAATTCATCCATTGTTAAAAAATTATAATTTTTTATAAAAGAATGCTTGCAAAAAATCATTCAAAAATTTCAAAATTTTCAGGATAATTAAACAAATTTGAATTCAACACTAAAATTGCTTGTTGGAAAATTTTATAGACGTAAACATGCCACATTTTTTTACGAGGACAAAAAATGGTAATTTTATAAGTATTGAAAACTAATTTAACCTTTAATTAATAATATAAAATATCTAGTTTTTGGAAAAATTATATATTTAAAGTTTTAGAAATTGAAATACTTAACTTTTTCCATAAAGAATTTTTTATTTAGAAATCCTTAGACAATATTAAGACACTCGTAAGTAAGACCCTTATTTTCTTTTTGTCCTTCAACCTTTGCCTTTTTTATTTCATTTCGTTGACATTGTAAGTTTATAATTTCAAAAATGATAAGAAATGTATTTTTTATAGATGAAAAAACTCTACATGGACTCGGTACGATGGTTTTCAACTATTCTTATATACTCCTCTTATTTTAATTATACATTCCCCTGTCTCCCACCATCCATCTCAATGTCTCGCATATAACGGAATGTCTATTATATTCTCTAACTTCCAATGTCTCGCCTAATTAGCTGATATAATAGCTTAAGGTTCTTATAGTGTGTGTGATTGTAAACCTAAATTGATGTCTCACAACTAACATATACAGATGAATTTACCCATGTATATGTATAGCACTCTCTAGATCAAAAGATCAATTTTGGATTTCAAATTAGAAACGTATAAACTACAGAAATGGAAACATATGAAGAAGAGAAGAGAATCAACATTAAAAATGTTGCATCAATAGTCTCCATCTTTAAGCTCTCTCCTTCTTGATTACTCTCTCTCTCTATCTATATATATATATATATATTATTTCGTTAAATGTATTTTGAAATAAATTATTTTGTCATCGTTAAATGTAATTAATCGGTTCATTCTCATCGATTGAGTGTATTATTTTTGCTTTTTTTTTTACGGGCAAAAATGAATTATATTAACTTTGACAGAGAAATCTCCTTGGCACAAGGCGTACCACAGAGACCACTAAATATTACAAGTTGTCAACCAAATAATTACAACCACCTCTGAATGCCGTAAACAAAATTGGTGTTCTTTGCTTAAAAAAGAATAATATTTTGCTATTGTTAATTATATATTTTAAGATAAGAATGTATAATAGAATTTTTTTTTTGACTTATATAAAAGAAAGTATATATATGTTAAGAAATTTATTCAAAAATTTACTATATTACCTTTTTTTAAAAGATACTATATTACTTTATATTTATAATCAATAGAAATATATTTGATGGTTGTGATGATGTGATGCAAATCTATACAGATATTACTCATGCAATTCCTCATATATATTTTTTTAAGTAATCCTCATAAATTCTTATATACTACATTAAATATATGGAGTTGCTTATATTTTCTTTTATTAAATATATTTTTTTGGTTACTTTCCTTTATATTAAATATATGGAGTTTCTTATATTTCTTTTAAAAAGAAAAAGGAACGAATATAGAAAAAATATGAAAACATGTCTGGAAATATAAAAGAAAAAAAAAAGTGTATTTATTTGCGAACAGGATGGGTTATTGTA
>Ga0315914_1000611_pt1 | contig 47115 bp, 46 predicted proteins | sample MpolenodulesMG_FD_203920 | JGI IMG/M metagenome (GOLD analysis project Ga0315914, IMG submission 203920) | Medicago polymorpha root nodule microbial communities from Los Angeles, California, United States - elongated nodules | ecosystem: Host-associated > Plants > Roots > Nodule | place: USA...
TTTAGATTTAGGGTTTGTTTAAATTTTGATTTTTTTTGCAAGAAATGATACAATGTTACATGTAAATGACTTATATTGCTTAATTGTTTAGATGTTTGCATGTTAATGTTATAGTTATGAGTTTTAGGGTTTATGTATAATTTGCACTTCAAGTGTTTGATGAAATGTTTGAATGAGTTTTTCATTGATTATTTTTACTTTCTTATTGTGTAGATTTGAAACAATGGGCGGGTGGATCGATGTTCATGCACAATTCAACGGCGGAGAACCTCAGAGGTTGAAGGTTCGTTATCTTGGTGTAATGTTAAGAGGTCTCAAGGATAAACTGAATGAATTCAACCAAGGGGTCAACCCCGGAGATACAAGGAGGGTGGAATACGTTCGGTATAAACGTCCAATGCTCGACGAGGGGAGAATATCATTTAGTTGGGTGGAATTAACGAACGACGAAAACGTGACGATCATGTTTTGGGAGCACATCATGTTCCAGTGGATCGATATGCGGGTAACGTTGCTGAGATCAACTGAAGATATTATCAATAATCTGATTCCGCCAGAAGATCGTTAGGTAGGGAACGCACCTTCCAACTACAACAATTGTCTTACCATGAAATGGAAATTAAAACTTGTTAAATGCCAGTTTCCAAACATTCACCCGACAGTTCTATTGTTCCATTCAAAAGATTAAATTCTTGTTAGACTGGTTTAGATGAAGGTATTGACGTGTCAAGGAATGCACCTCATTCTTTTGACACTTGAATACCATCATTTAAACCAAGCCTAACAAGAATTTAATATTTGGAATGAAACAATAGAACTTCTGGGTGAATGTTTGAGTCCTGGTGTTTAGACAGTTTAAATTTACCATTTCAGAGGTAAGACAATTGTTGTAGTTTGAAGGTGCAACCCGAATGTAATGTAATATAATGTAATGTAATGTAATGATAGGACATTTTTAGGAACCTGTATTATTTCCGAATCAGCTATATAAGTTATGATATCGAATTCCTTCATATAAGATGAGTGTCACAGAATGCACCTCAGTCTTTATTTGATGATTCGTCTTATATGAAGGAATTTGATGTGATAGCATATATAGCTAATATACATGTTGTTTATGTAATGTAATGTAACTTTTATTCGAATTTATTCAATATACAACTTTATTCGAATTCACGCTGAGTTTAATTAGGCCTTTTTTCGATTTTTTTAATACGTAACTTTATTCGAATTTATTCAATACCCAATTTTTATTCGAATTCACGCTGAATTTATTCTAATTCATTTATTTACTTTATTGAAATTTATTAATTCAATATGCAATCATAAAATAAATGCAAAAATTAACAAAAATAATAGATATAAAATATCATTTTATTAATATAATTCTTATTACATTTATAATGGGGTAAAACTAAATCTGCGAAAAATAAAAACCATCAAAAAACCTAGCTTCGGGTGGTAAAACTAAAAGAAATCCAAAAAAAAACCAGTTTTCCTGTGGTAAAACTAAAGGAAATCCACAAGAAAACCAGTCTTCCTAGGGTAAAACTTAATCTGCACATTTAGTTTTACCAAATCTGGTTCTTTTTTCCCAAAGAAAGCTGCTCACTTGTCATCATTTTATCCCCAAAATTGACCTCTTTCTCTTTTTACACCAAAATAAAGAAGGAAAAGAATGAGATTCATAGGGGGAGAGAGAGAGGAGGAGAGTGAGAATGTGAGATGGTGTGAGTAAATGGGGAAGTTTGGAGGGGTATTTATAGGTGGTATAAGGTAACATAGCACTTAATGAGGTCAAAAAATGTGAAAAAACTTATAAAAAAAACGTGTAAAAACCATTAAAATGCATTGACCACGGTACAAAAACGTGTGTTTTTGAGCTCTAACCACCGGCCACCTTGCGTGAGTTAACTTGTGCACAGGTCAGTGGTGCGTGACTTAACTTACGCAGAGGTATATATGGTATTTCAGCTGGGCGCGAGTGTTTTGTGCTGGGTAAATAGCAGAATTCAAAATTAAATAGATTGGACTTGCTAAACCCAATAATGTTTGGTTGGACAATTTTCTTTGGCGATTTCTTTTTCCATCGTACTCTCTTATGACGTGTCTTGTTGTATTTCAAAAATATTTATATTTAAACTATATAATCTGAATGTCTTTTTTGAGGTTTTCAGATTATCTCCCTTCTATATAACGCAAAATCAGAAAACTTCTCTCATTTGTAACATTTAGGTTTTTGTCAAAAAATTCTCTCTCACTACATTTTAAACTTTTTCAAACATCAACCACAAGGTAAGGTGACATTTAATGTTATTTGAATAGTAATTTTTTACTCTGAAAATTGAACCCTTTCGGATTATATAATCCGAACTAGATTGTTCCTGGTTTAGATTATATAATTCAACATGCTTCAGTATATGTTGTTTTTGGTTATTTTGTGATTTTTTTTAATTGTATGTATACGTGATTTTGCATGTTTCAGATATGAACCACGTAAGCCGCATAAGAAACGACATAACTACCATGACTACATCAACTAGGCATGATCAGATGCAGAAAGTTGTAGCAGAAGGGAAATTGGGTATGGAATGGAGCAGGTCCGCAATATTGATTGATATGAACCATCTCAGGTGCAAGAGCCTGAGCCCCGACATCACTATGTTGAGGAGGAGGAAAAGGATGATGATTTAGACAATTCAGAAGAGGCGTCGAATGCTGATGATGATGAGCAGCCACAATTACTAGATCACTATCATGGTGGTCCATATGATGTGTATGTGCTTACTTAGTATCGTCATCACCTAGGCAGGCAGCCACGCACATGTTTGATGGAGTGGTAAAAGAATTTAATATATATTTTTATACTATGTCTTTTTTATTTATATAAACAAATATTTATTTATTTTTGTTTATTGCAGTGGTGTGGCAATTTAAAGTGTCTGAACAATGAGAAGAAGCTGAAGGATATACATGATCAGTATAAGGTTGGAATTCGTCGATAATGGTTCAGAGATGTTCTACAAGCCAATGGTATTTATTTGCTGAAGTATCTCAACTAACAATATTGACCACAACCTACTGCCTGCATTTGTTTAGAGGTGACACGAGGAAACTTCTAGCTTCCATCTTTCGATTGGGAAGATGATAGTGACACTAGATGATGTGTCACATCAGTTGCATCTCCACACTGAGGGTCGCCTCCTGGACCACGATAATCCTCTTTCGAAGAATGACGTGGTTGATTTGATGGTCGAGTTGTTAGAGGATGATGTGGTTGAGTCTGAGTACCAGATGAAATCCACGAATGGTGCTCATGAACGTTTAAGTTGGTTGGGAAAGGATTTCAAGCTACGTCTTAAAGCAACATATGCAGCTGAGGAGGATCGTAATGATGATGAGATGTTTTAGAACCCGAATCAGACTATCCGCATATATCTTTTCTATTTCGTGGGTCTCACGTTCTTTACTAGCAATAGTGTCACCTATGTTGATGTGACATACCTTAAGTACTTCCATGACCTTGATCTGGTCAACGATTATGCATGGGGAGTTATTTCCCTGTCTCACTTGTACATGGAACTTAACAATGGATGTTGTTATCAGACTTCACAGTTGGTAGGATATATGACCATGCTTCAGGTATAATAATGAAATTCTTATTTACTAAACCATTAAACATGTTTTTTGTTTTTTTGTTAATGTGCTATCTAATATACATATATATTGATATGGTGTTAGATATTTCAGCACTTTCAGGAAGTCAGGGTATGGATTTCTAGGGTGGATATAGGGAGGATCGACACCCACGTGTCATGATGTTTGCTCCGACCAAGGGAATTGTTATCATAAATCCTACAAGATCGCCTCATACTTAGTGACGTTGTCTTCTACCCGTACCATGAGCACCACAACACATGTTTGTTTGAGCAAATCACTCTTTACTCAATCTGGCTAGAGAAATTTATTTGTTGATTCTACGATGCTCCCATTAGTGTTGTATTTATTCTTGTGATTCGCTCGTAATTGTAGAGACTAATTTCTCGAGTCTTATGGGATCCAAATGAGCGGCAATCTCTTCCTAACAGTTTTAAAGTTGTTGCATACATAAAACTGAATTCGAACTCAAGAACTTTATTAAGCTAGAAGAAATCGTGCCATTAATTAAAGAGATAAAATATTATTAACTTAAAAATATTATTACTGATAATTAACAATAAAATAATTAATCTTTTAAAAAAAAAAATAACATAATTAAAAAAGTGTGTTCAAAATTATCAACTTGCATTTCATTTTGTAAAACAAATAAAAAAGTTGAAATTCATTTTCTTACACGACGAGGAAGTTGAATTTCATAGTAATAATTAAATTATAATTATTTTTAGTATTCATAACCATGAACTTTTTAAATCTGAAAACACTTCAATAACTAGTTTCTTCGCGGTGGCAACGACGTAGTTGCAGCCCCAATTCTCCGTCGTCTTCTTCATTTACAACCACCGTGACACTGCACCAAATCCGATCCAATCCACCGATCAACCACCGCATCATCAATGTCAGGGGCAGCTTCTGCTCTGTTCCTCCTCGACATCAAAGGCCGCATCCTCGTCTGGCGTGACTACCGCGGCGACGTCTCCGCCATCGAAGCCGAACGTTTCTTCACCAAACTCATCGATAAACAGGTTCATTCCACTTCCATTTCTCAGATCCAAATTCAAATTCACACTCCTCGCCGTGATTTTGTATAATTCGAGTTTCAATTTTCGCTTTTTTTTTGTTAGGCTGATGAACAATCTCAAGATCCGGTTGTTTACGATAACGGTGTTACGTATATGTTTATTCAACATAGCAATGTTTATCTTGTGATCGCTGCGAGACAGAATTGTAATGCAGCTAGTCTTCTATTCTTCTTGCATCGATTAGTTGATGTAAGCGTTTTTCTGACTTGAACGATCCTTTGTTTGAATTGAGAATTGAATTAGTTTTTGTAGTAATGAATGATCAATGAAATTCGTGTGTTTTTTCTTGCAGGTTTTTAAGCATTATTTTGAAGAATTAGAAGAGGAATCGCTTAGGGATAACTTCGTTGTTGTGGTAAGAATCTTAACTCGAAGTATTTTGTACCATGAAACATTGACACGGACACCAGACATGACACCGCCGTCACAAATTATTTCAGTAAATAACATAATTGAACCTAATCATATCTATCAGTGTCGATGTTTGGGACACAGGACATGCATTCCGTACAAAGATTTTATATGAATGAATTTGTTGAATTGTGTTTTGTTTTGATTTTTGGATTTGGATTTGTTGTGTTGTTTGTAGTATGAGCTACTTGATGAAATTATGGACTTTGGTTACCCTCAGTATACCGAGGCAAAGATTCTTAGTGAGTTTATTAAGACTGATGCTTATAGAATGGAAGTTACTCAGAGACCTCCAATGGCCGTGACTAATGCCGTGTCTTGGCGAAGCGAAGGGATAAGTTACAAGAAAAATGAGGTGATTATTAGAGAAATGAAGAATCGTAGGTTTATAACTTGTAATTTGGTGGTTTGAGGTACTGATTGTACTTTTTTTGTTTTTCCGTTCAGGTTTTCTTGGATGTCGTGGAGAGTGTTAATATACTTGTCAATAGCAATGGACAGTTAATTAGATCTGATGTTGTTGGGGCACTGAAGATGAGAACATTTTTGAGGTTTGCTTCTTGCTTTGCTTGAGATCTACTGCATTTGTAGGTATTGTTTTGAGATCATCTAGCTTTTGGTATTGATTGCAACATACAGTTTTATGGTTTCCGTGATATGTTATAGAATAAGGGTAATTAGAGTAGTTCAGAGTTGTTAGAGAAGTTTGTTAGTTGGTTTAGTTAGAACCATGTATAAATAGAAGAATATATGGATAGAGGACTTCATTATAAATTTATAGTAAATAGAGTAGCAACTCTATTGAAGGGAAAACCATTGGAAGAGAGTTTTTTCTCCTATTTTCCTAATTAAAGGTGCTTTCTATTCAATCTAATTTCTGGGTTACTCACAATCTGTTTTTGACTTTTCGGTGTTTCTACTCATATGTGGATACTCTGGAGGGTATATTTGTATGTGTGGTTATTGGCGAGGACTAAAACGATATACATTAGAGATTAGGGAATCAAGCCTAAACTGATTCTTATATATTTAATAGTTTTTATACTGTTTTTTTATTTTTATTTTGTATTGTATCTAGCTGAAATTTGAGGAATGCAAATGAAATTAGCAATTTGGACTTGGAGTATGTTATTTTCGGCATGTACTGATTCTCCATGCTTATGGATTGGTTTAATCAGCTGGTACACTTGGGGGATGTTTGTTTCAAGTTTAAAATTTACATTCCTGGGTATACATGGGTAGGGAATGAATATACCCATGTTTGTTACAAGATTGAGAAATCACTATTCCTGTGTATCAAGGTTCTCAAGAATGAAATAACTTCCCATAACTTCCAACATTCCCATGAAATTATTCCCAAGTTAAAGGATGGGAAAGTGGGTTCCCATGAAATTTTGTATACTTTTTAAAAAAAGAAAATAACTTCCAATTTTCCTAGGAATATTCAAGAGTGTGCTAAACAGTTTTTTTAAAAAATACCCAGGAATAAAACCCCCTTCTTTATATTCACGGTATGTTGTTCCTAGGAATAATTTTTGAGCCCGTGAAAATGCCCCCTTTAGGTGTTCTTTAGGAGGTCGGTCATACTGAATAATGGACATATCTGTCAATTTTCTACCCAGTAGATATTTTGCAGATAGATTCAACCACTGTATACATTCCCAGCTGAGAGCCTTAACATTAATTGTGAAGCATCTATTAACCAACATTCATGATGGAGTATTTATCTGAAAACTGACTTGTATTTTTGCTTATTCTAATGCAGTGGTATGCCTGAGTGTAAACTTGGTTTAAATGATAGAGTCTTATTAGAGGCACAAGGCAGAACAACCAAGGGAAAAGCGATAGACTTGGAAGATATTAAATTTCATCAGTATGTATGACCGACTTTCTTGTCTTTACAAATTGACCACTTAGAGTTCAAAATTAGATATAATTTTTTTCTAGCATTTTTTTCTCTTCTTGATGCTAGTTCTAAAATTATGTCTGGCATTTTATGAAGGTGTGTCCGGTTGGCTCGATTTGAAAATGATCGAACTATTTCTTTCATCCCTCCTGATGGATCGTTCGATTTGATGACATACAGGCTCAGTACACAGGTTCGTCTTCTGTAGATATGTAATAAGTTTCTGTTTTGAGAGGTGGTGTATATGCACAACACACCCTCAGAAAGAGAGAGCATTTTGAAGTCCTTGTTGATTGTACCATATCTTTTCAGGTTAAGCCTTTAATTTGGGTGGAAGCAAATGTTGAAAAGCACTCAAAGAGTCGGATTGAAATTATGGTAAAAGCTAGGAGTCAGTTTAAGGAACGTAGGTACTAAGACTTCTTTTCTCATATATGTTATTTTTCTTCTCTATTTTTTTCTTGGCAGAAGATTGGGGGATCTCTTCTTTTTAATTCACGCAGTGAGGTTTTTGTCCCAGAATTTAGACTGCCCTAAATATCCTTGTTTCACCAACTAATAGGATTTATTTTATAGCACTGCCACGAATGTCGAGATTGAGTTGCCCGTTCCTGTTGATGCAACCAATCCTAATGTTCGAACGTCAATGGGATCTGCATCATATGCACCTGAAAAAGATGCATTGATCTGGAAAATTAGATCCTTCCCCGGAGGCAAGGTATCTTCGAAGTGGCATTGAATACTTAATAACATCCATCTTGATACCTAAATTTGATTGTGATTAATCAGATTGGGTTCTCCTTTCTTTGATACTTTCAGGAGTATATGTTAAGAGCAGAGTTTCGCCTTCCCAGTATAACAGATGAGGAAGCAGCTCCTGAAAGAAAAGCTCCTATACGCGTAAAATTTGAGATACCATATTTTACTGTTTCTGGAATACAGGTATGTTACAAAAACATGATTTTCTTATATTCTAAATATTGTTAGATTATTTTTATCTGCATTGGGCATAATATTTGCTTCCTTCGATGCCTCTGTCTGATAAAAAATTGGGTGAATGTTTATTGCAATATATCTTTCACTCCTTCCTGCTGTCTCTCTTACCATTTGCCTATTGTGTATCGCGTTAGAACTTTCGTCTCTGTTAACGTTTTGATTATTTCAATGGATTGATGGTGTAGTGAACTAAACAAATCTATTTTACTTCAATTTGTTTTCGCAGTTCCATTGATATTCATAAATTTTCAAGAAATATTTATAAATGTCTTAAGAATAGAATCAAATCAATTGGTAGTGGAAAAAAGAACTGGACATCAATTTGGCCCCTGAACTATCACTTTCTCTCCAAATTAGTCCCTAAACTATTAAAACATACTAAAAGGTCCTAAGCTATTCCCCGTCTATCCCTTTAGTCCTGTGGTTAGTTTAGTCCTTGTCGATGAAGCACGGACACTCCTCGGATTAGGCATGTTGTGTCAGTATCCTTGTCCTTGTACTCTATAAAACCTTCAATTTTTGTTTCTTCCCTCACTTTCTCTTTCTCCTGGTTTTTTGTAATGAAGTTTATGAACTCCGATTATGTGATGATTTTGATTTTTTATGATATTTGGTCTGTAATGAATTCTGGTTTATGTGATGATTTCTGATTAGCGGATTCACTGGTGTGTTATGAATTCTGTTTTATTGAATGGTCCCCCAACCAAGACTGAAACTCGACCTATTTTTCAATTTGAAATTGAAGAAGTTACATATGAGATTATGGATTTGGATGATTTAACAAACTGTTCTTGAACATTGAGAGACCAAATTTTTGTTTTTTATGAAACTTTAGGGACATATTGATGTATTTTCATGCTTTAGGGAGTTAATAACCTAAATGTGTGAATTATAACTTTGACATAGGAGACAGCTGGGTTGCCAGCGTGGCAGTTAACGCCATCCAAATGGTCAAATTGACGGAGAGACTAAATAGATGGACTGGGGAATGGTTTAAGGATATGTTTTAATAGTTTAGGTACTAAATTAGGGAGAGAATGATATTTGAAGGACAAAATTGACAGTATATTTGAAAATTGCGCATAATTTTGGATCAACAACACACCAACTGCATGATATATCTGTCAAATTAAATAGCATTGCTCATAAAGTAGAAGCTTTGATTGATTTGATAGAGATGGTAATCACCGTGTAATTGTCTTGGTCTTTTAGGTAAGATATTTGAAGATCATTGAGAAGAGTGGGTATCAGGCTCTTCCATGGGTGAGGTACATAACAATGGCAGGAGAGTATGAGCTAAGGCTTATTTAAGTTCTTGTATCTGTTTTTAGTGACTGCATCATCTTCAACGGTCAGCGAATTCCAACAGGTGGATGGGGTTTGGGACTCTTTAGGTTGGAATCTATTTGGCCAAATATTGTAAGTTGCTCACTGTCTATAAAGTTCACACCAAAAATCAGGAATTCGCAAGCGAGAGTGTACCATGTGTAGTCCTTTTGCTCCAATATGTTTTTGTTGAGAAAATGTTTGTTTTTAATCCTCTTTTTGGCTTTTTATTCACTAATCTGATTTCATCTTTTTCCATTGTCTTTATATAGTAATTTGATTTGATTTACATTTGTAAGAGAATCTTTAGATTTTGTATTCACATGCTTTCTACCTTTTGTCATTTACTTTGTACAATATCAAGTGTTTCAGTGTAGTTAATTCCATTTAATATATCTAGACATTCATGCTGCAGATATTATGTTTGGGATGACAAAGTTTTGAACAAAATAATACAGTTCAAAAACTTAAAAAAAAAAAAAACCAAAATAATACAGCAAAAATTATTTATTGGATTACAAATAGAGTAATTGTATGTCATTCATAATTAATTTCCATAAAAATTAACCCAACGATATGTCTTAATCTCAATCACTGTATGATTATAGATGTACATTGTGTGTAAGTGCAGTGCTCAAAACAGTGCTCCCTTAACATTGTTTTAAAGAAGCTTTTAAGAAACTTCAAATTTAAAAATTATATTGAACTCAAGCTGTTTACGCAGGTAATAGAGGACTGGTGAAATTTTTTAAACAAATATACTTAACGAACAATTTACATATTTAAAATTTTAAATGATTTTTTTTTTAATTATTAACTTTTCAACGAATGTAATTCCATACATAACTTCAGTTTTATTGAATTATTTAGCAATAAACAGTTCCAAAACACAAGTTTTTCAAACACTGTAGGAACTCTCCTGTTTTGCATCATCTGATCTTATTCTATTTTAGCATTTGATAGCCTCTTCAACAGTTCATTGAACTCATCTTCCATGACAAGCATGCTAACCCTAACATACTTTGAACCAGCAGCACCAAATCGCTCCCCTTCTCTTGCACAAATATTCATTTTCCTTAGATAATTATGAGCATTTTCTATGCCCTCCTCGCATTTCAGCCAAGCAAAACCTGTAGGAATAAACAAGAAAATATGTATATTAAAACCACACGAAGTTCCTTAAAAAAAAAAAAAAAAACCACACGAATTTACAAAACGCTAATTTAAGAGATGAAAGGGACGAAAAAAGTTTCAAGAAATGGGGAAAAAAAAGTACTAGGGTATGTTTCAGATATCTCATTGGTGAAGTTACAGTAGGCCCTTGGATACGTGGTTACAGTGAAGACCTTGCTTTGCTCAACTGCTCCTCTAAATTGCTCCCATCTTTCCCTCATGTGACGTTTGCTATATTCAAAGAAGAGTTCAGATTCGACGGACTTGAAATTTTGGTAACCATCACAAATCACACCAATGATCTTAGCTGCTCGTGTTTGGGATTCTTTTGATACCCCCATTGAGCTTGAATGCACAAATGTCACCATCTTCTTAGCAACTTCAATGTCCTTAACAATAGCCCAGCTTAACAAAAACAAAAAATAAAAAATTAAAAGAGAAAATTTGTCACTCTTAATCTAACGGTGTACAATCCGTTGCACCGTTACACCAACTATAGAGGGTTCAATTAATTTACAAACTCACCCTATACGGGAACCAGCATGGCCAGTGCATTTGGAGAATGTGAAGAGCATTACATCATGGTCAGCCTCATAAGTAATAGGAGTGTATTGTGGCCAATAATAGGCCAAGTCATGAATCAACTTCCCTTCAGCTACAGAGTTCACAACTGGTACACGAAGAGTCCCATCAGGGTTGTTTGGGGAGGTCACCACCTCTATGTAGGGTTCATTTTTATCATACACAGCAGCATCACCACCCCATTGAAACATCCTTGAATGCAATATATTAATTGCATTTTTGTATTCCTACAAAATAAGATTAAACACATTGTTAGTTAACCTTCCTTGAAGGCCGGCCCAATAAATTTTATTTGTAGGCGAGACGAGACCTAAAGTAAATTTTAATATATGAGGTCTTTTTAGTCTGTATATGAGACCTTTTTGTTCATAAAATCTAACAAAAAATGTTTTTTGTTGGGAGGCCTAAAGTGAAGCTTTAGTAGCCCTACCCTTGGGCTGGCCCTGCTTCCTTGGCACATTAATCAATCATTATTAATGTTGCCCTAATCAATAATGTTAATTAATGTTGCACTAATCAATAATGTTAATTGAAGTGAAATGGAAGGTAAGATTGACTTGGATAGTCTCGAGTCAGCTGCAGTCAACTTTATGGTGCAGTTGGTTGTAATCTTTAGACAACTGCACCATAAAATTTGACGACAGATGATCCATTTGGCAAAAATCAAAAGGAATAGGAGGGGTGAATTAACAATATTAGCATATATCTAAATTATGAAAGAAAGGTCACCGAGTAATAAGGAGCAGGAGAAACAACATTGATAGGGTGATCAGGGACATCTAAAGGAGACAGAGCAAACAAAGCAGCTTGAAATAGCTGAGAAGAGCCATTTCCAACAACTATGTACTTATCTTTGGTCACAGCATTTCCAACCAAATGGTGAAGTCTCTCTATCTCATCCTTCAATTCTGGCAACATGAACCAACACATGTTACTCGAGTCACTGTAGTAACTCATCAATTCCCATCCTTTAATCACAACCGTACATTCATCACTCATCTGCTTCCAGTATGGCCCAAATGCCAATGGATCACCCCTGTTAATTGCACAAGCATATATAAATCATCATGTATCATATAAGAAATCTAAAAAGCAGAGCAAGTGAATTCAAATATGTAAAATAGATGATTACTTCTGAGCAACGATGATGGAACTGGGTGAGAGAGTGGAGAGGGATATTGTTGTGCCATTGGAACAAGGGAAGCAATTATTGTTGATAGGATCAGAAGCTGAAGAAGACTTAGCTACCACCATGCTTGATTGCACTCTAGAGCTTGATCACACTCTTTGTGTTTCCCTTGAATGATCGTAAGTTATAAGAACTGCTTAATTGTGATGATGTAAGCATTCAAGGAGAGATAAGGATTAATGCATAAATTCTGCCTCTTTTTTAAAGGTATTGCTAACCTCATCGTAACACAATTTATTTAACTCATATATGTCTCCACACTAAGTGTTCTATTCTAAGCATATTGTTTAAGATATTTGAATTAAAAATTATATGATGAAAAGTAAGTCATTCAATTTCCTATGATGAATGGACAATTTTCCAAAGCAAAACTAATGATTTACTATTAAGAAACAACGTTTGTAAAAAACTTATGAGCATTTCTCTTTTTTAATTGTTGCCTTTGTTTTTTCTTTTTTAAGACTGATTCTTCATGAGAAACTGTTGTTTTATAGAATGTGATTTGGTTTTTCTTTCATTTAAACTTTAAAATGAGTATTTACACAAAAATGAAAGATAAACAAACAATTATAAATTGTGTCGCCAACTCTTTTTGTATGACAAAATTAATCATTTTAAAAACTATATCTATAGAGTTAAGAGACACGACATTGTTATGCATAACACGTTTTTTCATGTTTTGAAGTTGTTTATCCCACATTAAAAGCCTCGGTCCTCAATTTCACAAGTGGGAAAACTCAGTCAAGTCCATACATACATGTTTCCCTCCTAACCACTCGTATACCAAAACATATGTTGACCTAAATCTTGATATTTCCTCATGCAAATCGGTCAAGAAGTTCAAAGACTTCTCTTTATTCATAGATGCTCTAACTTGTATTTGTGTGGGACCGATAGATATATGAGATGCTTATTTGAGACCTCTAAGCTCATTAAGTACTCAAATTTTTTCGCTCACAATGGTGGTACCTAATAAATACAAAGTCTTATCGTGTAAGACTTTATCATTGTGGATGGTCTCGCATTGGCAACAAAAGTTGAACAATGATCTTAAATGTGAACCAATTCCTTATCAACCAAGTCAACCTTCGTTAACTAACTCTTATAGATCTAATTAGATTTTCTTATGCTTGATTTTAATTGTTTACATTAACAGGTAAGCATTATCTAATAGTGTCCTTTCTTTCTACACAAAGGTTTACGGTACTTCCTCTAAAAAATAGAAAAAAAAATTAGGGTACGTAATTTTATTAGACCATAGTTATGAAATAGTTACCAATGCACATTCATTCTGAAGCTTGCGTTCTAGATTCACAAAAGTCACATATAAAATATATTGGGACATTTAGAAATGTGGCTACGAGGCTTATACAAACTGACACTTAATCATGCCTTTCCCCCAAAGAGTGCTTCAAAAGATAGGATAGCAAAAAGGTTTACTCTAATATAGTCGAAATTTGCCTCTTCCTTTTCGTAGAACTTAGCTTGCAACTCACAGTTTCGGTAGAGTGTAAGAAACTTTGAAGCTTAAAGAATGCTGACGTAATATTTGTTAACAACGGAGAATGACAAAACAAAGGACGGTGGAAGGTGTTTGAATTTCAATAATATGGTTAACTTTTAGGACGGAGAAAGATGTTAGAATTTGAATGATATGATTAATAAAGTTATGAAAATAAGGGTAACAAAGAAACTATATAGTATAGCATAAAAAGGCTCTAGACTACTAACTTATAAATATTTTAAAGAGAAAATAACATAAATTTAATAGACTATTTTCTTTTAAGAAGCAAAACTAATCCCCATCCCCTCAAATTGGCATCAGAGAAAATCGAACCTGAGACCTTGAGGAGGAGCACACTCCCAGGTTTCAAGTCAATACCACTAAATTTAATAGACTATTATTTAGCCATATTTGCATATTATCTACCAATGATGTGCTGACATCGACAATAATATTGAAATTCATGCATTTGTGAGACATGAGTCAATTATTTATCAACAACATTAATATTTATTAATTTATTTTTCATCAGTAGACGAAGAGACAAATACCGTTGAAACTCATACGTACAATTACGAAACTCTGGATAAAGATGTCCAACCTAACAATTTTAATATTGTCAAATGATAGACCTTGCGGATTCGTTGACTTTCTTGCTCGATTTTATATATGTTTTGTCTTTCTACGTTTACTATTTCCGGTAAAATTTCCCTATTTCACATGTATGTAATATGAGAACCTTTTCTTATGGCTCAACTATTTATATGGTTTTTAGTCTCTCTCTCTTTTGTTAATGATGATTTTTTAGGGGGGGTTAATGAGGATTATATGGGCCAGCTTAAATATATTTTTTACGTTGTCAATATATGGATTGGCCAGCCTTATTTGTTTGTCTTCCGAAAATGATATTTAATATATTGAATTTTTCTTACCTTAGTGACTTGGTTTGGTTTATTCTCTATGTGTTTGTCATATACAACAACATTATTTGGTTGCCTTCTTATTAGACTTTTAGATCATACATTTATGGATGTTATAAAAATGATTTTGCATGTAAGTTTATAGGTAAGAAAAGTCATTAAGGATTTGCAATAACTTTTAATTAAGTTGACATAATAAAAGAAGGTACTAGTTTGTAGTTTAGTTAGTATTTCAAGCCAAAACCACTATCCAAAGTAGTTTATATGAATTTTATATGAAGCTAATTATATAATTTTTTTAGGGGATATAAAGCTAAATTTTGTTAAGTTTCATATTTTTTTTTTTAAAAAAAAACTCATGTGGGTATATGAAAATAGAAAATGACTGAAATCATCTAGTGATATTTCTAGCATATATGTTGCAAGACCAACCATGTTTTGAAGAAACAATAGTCACATAATGTTGGAAGATTGGTGTGAAGTTGGAAAGAAATTGGAAGGTTGGAAGATTAAACACCAAATAATTAAACTTTGATATGGTATTGTGTAAATTAAAAAAATAGAGTGTGGGGTTCCACATAAAATAGAACACACACATTAGTAGTGTTTAAATAGTCGTATTTAATTTTAAATACCGGATAATGATGAAAATAATAGTAATTATTATTTTTTATTCATGGACATCATTTCCTATAATTTTAGCTTATGTTTTTTGTGATAAGATTGAGAATCCAATTGAATATCCTATCTTTCCTTCATTAGTTTGTTTCATCTAATTTTGTGAGTTTGTTTCTTTTTGAATTTATCCAATTAGTTTGTTATTTGAGCAGATTTGTGGGTTGCTTAATTTTTAAGTTTACTTAATTCTTAAGTTTCTCCAAATTAGTTACAAACTCTCCCTATTGAGTTCTATTAAGTTGTCGAAAACTCTTTCTCTCTTCTCCTTCCAGCTTATGTTAACAAGTTATTCTTTTCGTCATCTCCTTATTTATGTCCATTCGGAATTAAGAGTGTTCTTAAACCATAGTTCCTTTTTAGGTATAATGTCCCTTCGGAATTAAGAATGATCTTAAAAGTATAGTCATTTCGATAATATACGACCCTTCAAAATAAAGAATATTTTAAAAATCATAGTTTCTTTTTTATAAATAATGTCCCTTTAGAATATGAATGATCTTAAGAGTATAGTTCCTTTTTAATATTTTCTTCCCTTGAAGAAGTTAAAGGATAGAATGGTGTAAAACCATATTTGAGTGGTTATAGTATCATAGTTGGAGAAGTTAAAAATTAGAATGGTGTAACACCATATTCGAGTAGTCTCGGCACCATAATAGAGTGGTAACATCATCATATTAAAGTGATTTCAGTATTAAAAGAATGGTCTTTGTACATATTGGAGGTGTAAGTTAACCGCACAGTTGTAGTCTGCCTTGCACAATTTTGGACAGTGCCACAAACCGTCTTTAAAAGAGCGACTTGATCGTGACTCAACTTAGTAACAATTTCGGTAGACATTCTTTTTAAAAAATAGAATTTGAAAATTCAAATACAACAATTTGGAAATCCAAAAACAACACATAGGATTTATATGTGGCTGGATTTATTTATCTCTTTTCTGATTTTAAAGTCCCCCTACTTATATGCGGTTGGATTTATTTAAAGTCTATGATAGTAAGTTACTCCTCCACACCTAATCATCTCTCTTCCTCTCATCTCCTCCCTTCCCATCTCCTTCTCGTTCTTTCTTTGACCAACCAACGACCCAACTTTTTTTTTTCATTATTAATTTTACCAAGCACTTATGTATATTCCCACCTTCCATCTATAGTGATGCAATCCCTTATTTATAATCCTTGAGTACAATGCAAACCTAATTTGCATAAACCTAACCATAAACCACATTGGCGCCAATTAAGCAAGTTTAAATTGAGGTTTTTACACGTTTAGCAAAGCTTATTAATGATCAGAGGTTCAAATTCAATTTTCCCTCTAAACTCTTGCAATCCCCCAAGTGCACATGCCCAACAGCCATAATAAAGGGTGTGTATTTCCCATGATATATACACCCACTACCCATGCATCTGATTAATATACACGTACCAAATGCCTGTATATATGTACAATATTATGTTTCACCTTTCCTTACACCACAAAGATCTCAACCTGCGATCATATCAATGACTCATGATACAACTCAAGATCTTCTAGCTTACCATTTTTAACCGGTCAGTGTATATGTACCATTTAACACAACATTTATATCTCCTTTTATCATTCCTCTATTGTTGGCTGATATACTTTTTTTCATATTTTCTTGCTACATCGCCGTTGAACCCTAACCCTATGTCTGATTTGGAGAAATTGTCAACGATTTGAGGGTGAACTACAGGACTTAAATTCTCAATACCTTACAAGCATGACGAAGGAAACTTCAGATTTCGTGCTGCCAAGTGGTTGGATCTGGTCGATGTCAACAGTGGGGTTTTGGTAATGAACTACATATAAATATAACAGATTTTGATAGAATTGATTATATCAAACTGATCAATTACTGATCTATTTATTGTGAATTTGTTTTATGTTTCAGACATTTTCATACCATCGCTTCATGGAGTCCATTATACCAGGAACCCTCTCTGAGATTTATCTGACAGATAATACAGGTCATATTTGGAAGTGTAACAATACCATTGTTAATCACCCATACAAACAGTATAAGATAGCCGGTAGATGGCAACAATATGGAGGGCTCTTTCGTCTGCTTTGCGATCTAGAGGGGAAATTGTGCTAACAATTGCTTCAAGTGGCATTGCGGCCTTGCTCATACCTAGGGGGACGGACTGCGCATTCGAGGTTTGGTATTCCATTCACTATTGATGAATTTTCAACATGCGACATGCATCCAAAAAGTCATTTAGCCGAGCTGATTATTAATACAAAACTTATAATATGGGATGAAGCACCTATGATGCACATGTATTGTTTTGAGGCTCTTGATCGCAGTTTAAAGGACCTATTTAGACAAAAAAATGATGATAGGTTGGATATTCCTTTTGGTGGAAAGGTTGTTGTACTTAATGGTGATTTTCGACAGATACTTCCAATTATACCCAAGGGAACATGATAAGAAGTTGTCCACACAAGCATCAATTCATCACAACTCTGGCGACATTGTGAGGTATTGACACTAACAACAAATATGAGGCTTTTACATGGTTGTTCGAATGACGAGTATCATGGAAGAAAGGAATTTAGTGAGTGGGTCCTTGGAAATGGTGATGGGAGTATTGGGAAATCAATGATGGAGATATTAAGCTGCATATTCCAGATGATTTGCTTATCCACAGTTCAGGTGACCATGTTGCATCAATCGTTGACCACATATATCCATTTATTTTAGAAAATATGCATGATATGTCATTTTTTCAAGATAGAGCAATATTGACGCCAAAAATGCAAATGTTGACGAAATTAATGAATATATGATGGACCTTATCCCTGGTGAAGAAAAGGTATATCTAAGTTGTGATTCTCCTTCTTCTGGGCCATCCATGGCAAATAGGTCGAACAATATCTATACACCCGAGTTTTTGAACACCATCGATGCTTCTGGTCTGCCAAATCACAGAATAAGATTAAGAGTAGGGGCCCCCGTAATGTTGATTAGAAACTTGGACCCAACAGCAGGCCTATGCAATGGAACTAGGTTGATAATCATAAAAATGGGTAGGTATGTACTTGAAGGACATGTCATAACAGACAGCAACATTGGAGCAAAGGTGTACATACCTCGACTATCATTAGAACCATCAGATCCAAGAATTTCATTCAAGTTACAACGTAGACAATTTCCTATATCAATCAGTATGTTTTGCAATGATGATTAACAAAAGTCAGGGACAATAACTCAAGCAAGTTGGCATCTATCTTCCACAACCTGTTTTCTCGCATGGACAACTTCATGTAGCAATATCGAGAGTTACTTCAAGGGATGCTCTGAAAATCTTGCTACTAGATGAAGTTGGTATGTGCATTGATACTACGTCTAATGTCGTGTTTAACGAAGTTTTTCGTAATTTGTAGTATGCTAAAATTTCATATGTATTTATGCACCAAAGTAAATGTAATGAACACCTTAATATATTAATGACATGTTTAACTTTGCTTTTGGCGGCTACATCCGCACGGGTGAATAGTCTCATGGTTGTGGAATGTGGTCGAAAGCATTGCTGCTTATGCTAATTTTGATTGGTGGAAATAGTGGTATGGATGATGTGGCTAATTTAAAGATTTATCCATAAAATGAAATTAATCTTTGGAAGAGAAGAACTATAGCACCATATAGGCCTCTTCAATTGAATCTAATGAAAGCAACGATTTCACCTGTGAACCCTTGTATACAAGGTCCATAGTAGGGGCTTCCAACAACAAAAATGAGATATAAACTTGTACACTAAGAAAAGGAGACAACAACGAATAGAGACTAACAAAGAATCTTCAGTTATAAATTTAGAATAACAGATTAGATTTTGTTAATCCATATGATAGAATTTTCTCCGTGTTTACATTTTTAGTTATGCCATAAAACTAGTCGAACGAGGAAAGAGAGAAAGTGGCAAGAGATGGAAAGATGAGAAAGATAAGTGATATGGTGTGGTAAACTTAGATAGAAATATGTTAGTTTATCTAATTGAATTCTCATTAAACTATGGACAATACCATCTATTAAGGTGGTCCACCATGACTACTCCCACAAAAGAAAGAGACTAGCTCACAGGCAAATAGAGCTTTTGCATATGGGTTAAATATGTTTTTGGTCCCTATAAATATACCAACTTTTCGTTTTAATCCCTCTAAAAAATTTCTTCAACTTTTAGTCCCTATAAAATTTTCAACCACTACTTTTGGTCCCCATTTTTAAACTAACTTTTGCATTTTTTTTAATAAAATTGTGCAGAAATGTGTATTATACTGTAAAAAAAATTCCCAAAAAAAATTAGAATTTTTTAACAAAACATAAATTAAATATGAATTTTTAACCATCAAAAATATAAAAATTCATATTAAATTCATGTTTTGTTAAACAATTCTAATTTTTTTTGGGAGAGATTCTTATAATATTATGAATTTTTCTGAAAAATATTATTCAAAAATATGAATTCTACATATGTTTTTACATTAAAAGAGGGACCAAAAGTGAAAATGGAAAATTTTATTGGAACTAAAAATTGAAGAAATTTTTTAGAGGGACTAAAACGAAAATTTGATATATTTATAGGGACTAAAAACATATTTAACCCTTTGCACATTTGTGTTAATTGAGTGAAACCCAATTGACCCAACATAGTTGTGTAACCCTATCTTCCACACTCACCCATTTCCACTAAACACAACGTACCACAAATATCAACATCTCTTAGGTTTTGTGAATTCTACATAAAAGAATCATCGTTTATGCTCGTGCATTTGTTGTTTTCTCTCCATACCATTGCTACTATCAATCATAGAATTACCCTTCCTATTCGGATTTATATCCCAAATTATGTTCGTGATTTTATGAATTTCCATTGACATAAAAATAAAAACCAATTTGAATAAGTGGTAAGGAATTTGAGTCACTTAACTAAAAGTGGTCAAGGATTCGATACCGGTTCTTACGTATGAAAAAAATTTGTTGCGAGGGAAGATACGATCTTGTGTGTCGAATAGGTTTTTCGATAAAGATTAATCATTGTAAAATGGTGGTAGAAACTTCGTACCGATAACATGATAACCGAAAGAAGAAGAAGAAAATCAAAACGTATATAAATCATAGTGGACTATATAACCCATTGTAGTGAATAAAATTAAATTATTCATAGACTATTAGTATGACATTTAGTACTGCATTTCTATGAAGATTAACCGTATAATTATGATATATATCTTAATTCTCTAAAAATTAAAAAGTTCAATCTTAATAGAACATCATCTATCTTAATAGCACATTCATTCATCCTCTATCACACATCATCTATCTTAATAGCACATATGATGTGTGTGTATTTATTTTGAAACTAGAACAAGCTAGCCCTACATAACACTTTTTGAAGGTGTCCAACATCACTCTCTTTTAGCATTTGACAACCTAGTGCACATTTCAGCAAACTCATCATCTGTGCCAATCATGCTAAGCCTAGTATACTTTGCATCGCCACCAAATCGTTCCCCTCCTCTTGTACGAATCTTCAGTTTTTCCAAATAACTCTCACCATTTTCTATGCCCTCCACGCACTTCAACCAAGCAAAAGCTGTATACATAATAAAACAAATTCAGTGTCACACAAATAATAAAAAAAAATAAAAAAATAACTAGTGGAAATCTTAGAAGCATCGAAATTTACTGATCTCTGATACCAACACAATACCAACACATACATTCAATTAATTCATTTTATCATATTGTTAATTAGGTGACGTTGTGTTGTGTCAACTACTATGTTTTTTGTATATGTGTCGGTGCTTCATAGATGGAAATACATTACCAGGATATTTATCAGATAACTCCTTGGTGAAGTGACAATAGGAAGTTGGATACTTGGGCAAGGTAAAAACCTTGCTTTGCTCAATAGCTCCCTTAAATTTCTCCCACCTTTCTTTCATGATTTTTTTGGTATAATCAAAAAAGAGGTGATCAGATCCAACGGACTTTAAATTTTCGTAACCATCACAAATCACTCCAATGATCTTAGCAGCTCGAATTTGGGAATCTTTTGACACGCCAATGGAACATAGGTGCATGAATCTCATCATCTTCTTCACAACTTCAATGTCCTTCACAAATGCCCACCTTCATAGCAAATAAAAGACTTAGCATATATGAAAAAAAAATTACATATAAATGTGATGAGTTTATTTTTATTTTGTTTTTTTAAGAAATGTGATGAGTTTTCTAAGTCTTTGTTTGTCAAATAAGTAGCAAAAATGGATAAATAGCTAACATGTAAAGTTTTAAATTGTGGTCCGCGATCATAGAACCACTATATAATCAGATAACAACTAATCATAACTAATTTGAAACTATATTAAATAATATTAAACAAACTCGAACAAATCTCCAACTATATCTAACAGTTTATGCAAGATTGCAACTGCGATCTTACAGACTCATTTGTCCTCATTTTATCACAACATAGAGGTTGAAAGCAAAATTGCGATTGCGATCTCAGAGACTCACCCTATACGGGAACCACCATGACCGGTGCATTTGGATAAGGTGAAGAGCATGACATCTTGGTTAATCTGGTGAGTAATTGGAGTGTATTGTGGCCAGTAATAGGCCAAATCATAAATTAGCTTCCCTTCAGCTTCAGAGTTCACCACGGCTGTTCGAAGAGTCCCATCAGGGTTGTTTGGCGAGGTCACTACCTCTATGTAAGGTTTATTTTCATCATACAAAGCAGCATCACCACCCCATTGAAATAGCTTTGATTGCATAAAATCAATGACATCTTGGTATTCCTACAAAATAAACATAATTTTGAGATCAAATGTCTATCCTTCGACATTTAAAAACATATAATTTTGAATTAATTTGTTTTCACTTGCACTGTGATTTTTACACCAACAATAATGTATATAAGAATAAGGCTAACAACACATTCTATACTATTGATTGAAATTCACATCGATTCTAGTAAATTTTAATCAATAAAACAATATTTTGAAAAGTTTATCTTAAAAAAATATGTCGTTAGCACTTCTAATGCATACAACATAAACTCATTCTAAATATATATATTTTTGTTCGTTAACAAGTTTCGTCGGACTAAAAATAAAAATCCTTCAAAAAAGGAAAAATAAATAAATAAAAAGGTTGGTGGAAGGACTAAATTTTATTTTACGATAGCTAAATCACAATGTTGTGAGGATAAGTAAATTGTAGTGGGCACCAAATAGACAAACCCATGTTACTCATCTGCATATAGAATCTACAACTCCATGCGTTTACGTGAATGTGTTTGTTGCATGTCTCCAAATAGGTGTAGTGTTTGCAAAAGACATGCATATGTCTGTCACTTTCGTGGCTTTCTAAAATGATCAAAAACTAATAACTACTAGAACTAGAATGTTGGTAGGATCAAGGACCTTGAATGTTGGTGGCATATCAAAATAATATTGATGTTTTGTAAACAGGGCAGATTAGTGACAACACATGTTGACTAGTGGACATTCAATATCCAAGTTTTGACTGAATAAATGCTATATTTTCATAAATTCAAATAAGACAAATAAATGAGTCAAAAAAGTTCTTTAAGAAAAAGAGTCAAAAAGTTAAATAAATACTGAAAGAATGCCAAAGATTAAGTTGGGAAGTATGACTGAATTCGAGAAGAGATGGAAACTTATGGATTTTGGCCTAGCACTACTAGAAAAAACAAAATTAGCGAGGAAAATTAGTGACGGAAAAAATGAAATTCCTCACAAATTCCTTGGTCGCAAAATTTAGTGACGGAATTAGAGAGGGATTTCACGTTTTCCCTCACTAAATATCCCTCTCTAATTTTTGTTTTTTTAGTAGTGTGGAGAGGCACATATGGAGATATCATTAACCAATTAATCCTTAAACCAGAAGCCAAGTAAAAGTTTTGTAGAACATTCTGGATTAACTTAAATACTCCACCCGGTCGTATGTATAGAGACATTTGAGTCGACAAAAATTTATATAGTAGTATTTGATTCAAAATATAATTACAAACAGAATAATTATCATTAAATACAATTAAAGAAATAAATAACAATAATAATAAGAGATTAATGGTGTTCCTTTCAAAAAAAAGAGTTTAATGGTGTTGGGTTGACGGTCCAAAACAACTTTATATACAACCAATTAAAACATTCAAAATTACATTGTTCAAAAATAATAATAATTACATACATTCAAAAAAATATTTTATTAGTCCCCTAAAAAAATTAAATAAAAAAATAACAGATTACATACATAAATGTCTATCAATTACGTACTACATAAATGTCTATCAATTACGTACTTAATGTGTTATTTTTTATTTACTTTTTTAAAACGACTAATCCATTATTCTTTTAAACGTGTAATTATTGTTATTTTCGACCAATAGATGTGTAATTATTATTATTAGTTTGTTTGTTTAATTGTAATTAATTTTTTCGGGGATTTAATTGTAGTTAATGGTAATTATTCGTCTGTAAAATAATTTGGTAGAAAGATTACCGAGTAATAAGGAGCAGCAGCAACAACATTGATGGGATGATCAGAGGGATTTGAAGGAGAGAGTGCATACAAAAGAGCATTGTAAAGTTGAGTAGAGCCATTCCCTAACACTATGAACTTATCTTTTGCGACAACATTACCAACCACATTGTGGATCCTCAAAATGGCTTCCCTCATTTGTGGCAACATATACCAGCATAAGTTGTTAGCATCACCAAAGTAACTCATGAATTCTTCTCCTTTGATCTCCACAGTACTTTCATCACTCACCTTCTCCCAATATGACCTAAATGCCACTGGATCACCCCTGTTAAATTTTTCTTCATTAATAAATCAACTTGTATAAAAAATAATAATAATAATATTAAGAATTTAGTTAATACATGCAAAGAGTTTTTATCACAATCACTTCTAAAGTGTAAAACTTTTAAAAGTGATGGTGCATCAAAATTAAACTCTAATAATAATAGCATTGGTTTTGTCAACAAAAATAAATAAAAGCTTGGGGAAATAAAATGACTTGGCATAAAAAAGAAAGATAATTTACTTCTCAACATTGACAAAGGAATTGTGTGAGAAAGTGGAGAGGGATCTTTTTGTGCCATTGGAATAAGGCAAAGGAGAAGAACCATTAGTAGTAGCAACCACCATACTTTGTTTCGTTGATGATGATTGTGTCTCACTATCACTCTTGATTGCTGTTTGATTTATTTATTTAGCTATAGTGTCTGCATACATATATATAGGGAGAGGGTGCTTTCTAATGTGAAAGAGATGAGTAAATCATGACCATTGGATCAAACCATAAAAGTCAAAATTTGAATATAAAATCGAGTTACTTTTTTGAGTGAATATAAAAATGAATCGGTATGTTTTTCTAGGGGAAGTGAATGAATTCTCATTCAACAATAATATCTACTTTTATTTTTCTCCTTCATTTTTATCCCTATTAGAATGTTAAACTATTTTTGTTCTTATCAAATCTGACCAGGATTTTTTTTTCCAGTTATGAAAAAAAATTCGAGAAACGCCCACATTTGACCATTGGATGAGAGGGATAAACATGCTAACATCTAAATACATTGGATATATAGGATTATTTAACAAACAAACAAAAATACACGGATTAGTAAAAAATACATTAGTGGATAGGATCAACCCCCCTCTAATCCATTTATGGCATCACAAATAACAGAAGTATTTTTTCCTTAATTTAAAATAAGTAGTTTTACTTTATTATGTTAAATTAATTGAATTGTGCTCAATTAGAATTATTTCAACATATTCTTATATATATTCCCTAAAAAAAACATATTCTTATATATTAAAAGTATATATGTCAATATTTTGTTTTTTCTTCTAGAATTGCAAAATCGAAAACTTTTTTTAACTAGTCAAACACATTCATTGTATAGTTTTTTTTTTATCATTCATTGTATTTTTTTTTTTTGGAGAATCATTCATTATATGATTTTGCACATACATTTTTTAAATGGATGATTTTTATTTATGGATATGCTTCTTAAGTTAAAATATTATTCCTTCAAAAAAATTTCAAATATTATTGTTATATCTAAAAAATTAAATATGTGAATTTTTTTATCTTTTAAAATATGGAAATTAAAAACCTTTTTAACAGTCAAGCACATTCATGGTATGCTTTCATACATTTTTGAACGGATTATTTGTTATGTATTATTTAATTAATTATGTATATTTTTTATTTTAAAATATTACACTATTATATATAGATCAGTATATGTCAATATTTATTTTCCCCTAAAATAAAATATTTTCAAATTTCAAAAAATAAAATTCAACTAGTCAACACATTCATGATATGGTTTTAAACATGTTTTAGACAAATCAATGATTTTTTATCTACTTTTTTATAAATGAATTAAGAAGTGCAAATGTCATGAAAGGAATTTGACATTTCAACAAATGCGAGTTAGTGTAAAATAAAAAGTGTTCATTTCTAATTGCAATGTTCCAGTGTTCATTTCTTATCCCAATGTTCTAGTCTGTATGTTTACAAAACAAAACAAAAAAGTTATGGTCGAAAAGAAAAGATTTTTTCTTTTTCGGCTATAAATTTTTTTTGTACTTTTTCTTGTGTTGAACATCATTTGTTTGATTTATTTGTCTCTGAATCTGATAAATAACACAGGATGAAGATAATTCTTTAACAACTCCCTATTAATTTATCGACCACAACTTGAATGGATCAAAACCACAAAAATAGTTTGCAGCTAATAATTATCCAAAAAAAAAAAAAACACTTTTGTTTAGGTGGTTGTGTCCTATTGTGATTATTGTTTCTTGTTTCAATAAATGTAAAATACAAAGAATATATCACACAACGGATGTTAAGAAACACCAATGTCACAAAGAATATGTGATTGTAACGTTAAACTCACAATTTTAAGATATAGTAATGTCACAAAAAATATATGATTGTAACACAATCTCACGTTGAAATTGAAAAAAACTAACACTACAAAAATTAACAAATAAATGAATGAATAATAAATGAACACTACAAAAAAGAATGATAAAGAATGTGGCATAATGTAGATAGATATCCATTGTTTGTTAGGATAATTAGAGATTGATTGCATCGGTTTTAGTAGTTTTAGACGAAGTGTCATAAGATAACTTGTAATGCAAGTTTTCTAGTCTAGTGCATTTCTGTCTTGTTGCTTGCCTATAAATAAGACTCTCTTGTACTTTAGAAGATTGAATGAAATTAATACTTTCACCTTACAATTGGTATGAAGAGCCTTTATTGGGCCTTAGAACCTAGATTTTGAATAGGCAACTTTTGGCGGGAAAATTAGTTACAAGTTAGTTACAATCATTTGTTTCTCAACCAACCTTCATCTTGTTCATTTTTTCATCCATTATTTTTTTTTTTCTACAACCTTCAATTGATCATCACATATCAATCTTCATCAGAACTCCAACTTCAATCATGGCAGAATCCATGAATTACATATAACCCTCTATTCCAAAGTTTGATGGTTTTTATGATTAATTGCATTGGATTTTGATGAATGGTGTCACCATTGCTTCTACAAATCCAACACTAGAACAAGAAAAAATTGCAAAAGATAGCAAGCTTTGTGATCTCAAGGTAAAGAACTATCTTTTTAAATCAATTGATAAAACCATGGAAAACGATCTTGGTACGAGATACAACCAAAGATATATGGGATTGAATGCGCACAAAGTGTCAAGGTTCTACAAAGGTGAAATGTGCTCAGTTGTAGGCTTTGTGCTAGGAGTTTAAGGTTCTTGCAATGAGGGAAGGTAAATCCATTGATGAATACTTTGCTATAACCCTTGTTATCACAAATTGTATGGCTGCTCGTGGAAAAAGAATGGAACAATTCTTGCTGGTTTTGAGAAGATATTGAGATCATTAAGATAGTGTGCTCCATTGAAAAATCAAATGATGAAACAACTCTTTCCTTTCATGAATTGCAAAGTAGGTTGCTTGTGCAAGAACAACATATGAAATCTCAGAGTCAAGAAGCTGATATTAAACAAGCTTTGAAGATTTCAAACGGTGGCAAAGGATATGGGCGTGGAAGAGGGCGTTCAGGATCAAGACAACGTGGAAGTAGAAGAAGCAATAAAGATTTAGTAGAATTCTACAAGTCTCATAAATTGGGGAAAATAAGAAGGAGGAGGAGGATGAGGAGGAGAAGAAGATGAAGAAAAAGCTTAGCTCTTTTTAGCTCTTTTGTAGATCCAAGTACATATGAAAAAGCTTATAAGCTACAAGTGCACAGGGAAGCTATGAATGAGGAAATAGAGTCAATAGAAAGCAATAGTACTTGGGAGTTATCTGTTACCAGTTGGATGCAAGAAAGTTGGTGTGAAATGGATATACAAGACCAAGTTAAATGAAAAGGGTAAAGTTAAGAAACACAAAACAAGACTTGTGGCTAAGGGATATACACAGACGTATGAAATTTATTATAATGAAGTGTTTGAACCTATGGTTAGGTGGGATAGAATTAGAGATATACTAGTTATTACGGCTTGCAAAGGATGAAGTGTTTATCAATTGGATGTTAAGAGTGTGTTTCTTCATGGAGAATTAATTGAAGATGTATATGTGGAGAAACCATTAGGCTATCAGAATGATGATATAAACAAGATATACAAACTAAGAAAAGCTTTGTATGGTCTGAGACAGAAACCTAGAGCTTGGTATAGTAAGATAGAATCTTACTTTATTCGGGAAAATTTCACCAAATGTGCTAATGAACATACTCTTTTTGTCAAAAATGAAATTGGAGGTAAGATACTAATTGTCATACTATATGTTGATGATCTCATATATACAAGAAATAATGAAGAAATGTTTGAAGCTTTGAAGCACTCAATAAAGGTAATGTTTTGGCTAAACTACAGTTTTGGCCCCCAAAGTTTGCTAATGTTGCGATTTTAGCCCCCTAATAAAAAAAATGAAAATTTTGGTCCCTTAATTTTTAACCCCTTTGCAATATTGATCTTTAGGTCAATTTTGACCAAGTCAACGCCTAAGTGGCATGCCACGTGTGTAATCATTGATTTTTAAAAAAATAAAAATGCCACATAATTATTTATGAAATTAAATAAATCAACTTAGTTTAAGGGAGGCCATGTTAGGATGATTAGAGGTTAATTGCATCAGTTTTAGTCGTTTTAGACTATGTCTCATAAGATAACTTATAATACAAGTCATCTAATATAATGAATTCTATCTTGTTGCTTACCTATAAATAATCATCCCTTGTACTTTAGAAGATTGAATAAATCAATATTTTCACCTTACATTATGTACATATAACTATCACACTACAAAACATGGAGTATTAAGTGAGTGGAAAAGGTGACAATGATAAAGACTAACCACATTTCTTAAAAGTGAACAAACTTCATACATGTATCTTCTTCAATGTTATTGTGGAAAAGTTCGATTATATCTTCTACATCTTCAGAGAGGTTATCTTCATACTCAATTCCAATATCCTCTTCTTTTGATAGATTGATATTCAAATAAATCATTCTTTGAACAAAAAGTACTCAAATTAGAGATGTTCAAATCATTGTAGGAGTTGTTCAAATCAATCTAAATAGGAGCATTTGAACATTTGAGAGGTGGTCAGAGGTGTTCAAATTATTTAAAGGAATGTTCAATCTAAATAGGAATATTTAAAATATTCTTGAAATACTAAATTGGGACAACTTAAATCTCAATTTAAAATACTTTATTATGAGTAGTGGAATAAAGGTTGAGATGTGATGTGAGCTTGACAAGTGCCAAATACATATTGATATAATTACAAATGTATTTTGGTTAATAATTATTTTGGTCTTTGATGTGTAATCTGGAGTCACATTAGTTTTTCAAGGTATCAAAATTTTAAAATAGTCTTTGATTGTGCACTTTTTAATCAAAATAGTCTCTGACGCTAAAATAATCTTCTAATACTCACAATAATTCTTTTGGACTGAAATGATAATAAGTAAGTACTTATAAGGACTGATATGACAAGAAGTAAGTATATTGAAGGACTGATACAACAATATTAGTGAAACATTTTAATATCAGGACTATTTTGACTAATGAAGTGCACAAATATATACTATTTTGAAATTTTGATACATGGACTATTATGGCTACTCGTTACCCATTTAGGGGGAAAAAATGACTATTACCCCATACATTTTCTAAGTGGATATAGATCCCTAAATAAATTTTTTTTGAAAGGAAAGCCATTGCATCCCGAATCTGCCGAAAAGAATAACAGAGGAAAAACGAAAAACAAGCTATACAAGCCAATAAGCTTGACAAATTTGTTGAAGTCCTTTATTTTATCTTTCCTTCTTGATATTTGTCTTTCTCTTGTATATTTTTTTTTTTATCAAAATCTTTCTTTTATATTTTTTTTTTGAAAGGAAAATCTTTCTTTTATATTGTGAGGTCTTTTGTTTGCCTGGCGGATCTGACTTATGTATTTAATTTGTGAAACCTTTGTTTCTCACGACTATTATCTTATAGATTATTTATTTATTCCAGTCCATAAATATCAATTTTTTGTTGTTGTTAGTATGTGTATATGCTTATTGTTGTTTTCTATATATGATATCAACATGTTAATCTTGTCTTTCGGTTGTGATTGGTTTAATTTTTTCTCTACGTGTGTTTGTCATATGCAATAGTCTTATTTGGTTGCCTTCTCATTAGATTTTTGGATTTTACATTTGAAATGTTTCAATGCCCTAAAGATAAGGGTTTTTCTTATAAATTATAATAGGGACCGAGACAAATTTTAGCTTTAGTTGAATCATATGAAACAAATTAATTAATTAATGTTTTGGTACAACTTGTTATAAAACATTAGCTATAAGTTATTATAGGAACAGTAACTCAGATATTCTTTTTGGTTTAAATCATCTAACAAACAAATGGTTGGATGTTATATCTTGGTTAGGAATCGGGTATGTGTTGACAAATGATAGTCTCTGTTATGTTAAGCAATTTACAAGTTTGGTTTATCATGTAAAAAAGGTAAAGGAATGTCTTCATTCGATTTGGTTGGCATGCATATAGTCAATTTAAAAGCATTGTAACTACGTGGTCTTTAGTAATTAGGATTGCTCAACATGTTCACCTTTTGTTCACCTTTTGATATGGTCCATAAGAACATTGTTTAAGGAATACACAGATAGAAAATTTGTCTTTAAAATACAAGTCAAAGTAGTCTCAAAGTAATAATCACATCACTTTCTAATTTCTTTGCAAAAGTTACTCTTTTTAATTGTTTAAATAATGCCCTAAAGATAAGGGTTTTTCTTTATGATTAGTATCAATGGAGCATTCACCTACTCAAATGTTTATCGGTGGTTTCAATTGTATTTAATTTAATTTTATTTTGGTTTAGTGGCGCGGTTGTTTGGGCGCATTTTTATGTAATTGTTGACTGTTGTTATTGTTCGATCTTAGCACTACTTGCTTTAATCGACTTGTGTTAATAAATCACCTTTTTAACCTTTTAAAAAAATGAGGATTTTGTAAAAAAAAAAATAAAAATGAGGATGTTCTCGTGCCATTATATTATTTTTTTGGTACAAGAGAGGGCAAAGCCCAAAAAAACAAAACTAAAAAGCTAATCGAACGTTCCTAGGCATGCAAGTCCTGGATAAATCATCAAAAAGGATTCTTTGGACCTCACTAGGAGGAGACTCCAACACTAAAAAATTAAAGTGATCCGTAAAAATGCTTAAATTAGCGAGCCAATCAGCACCCCTATTTCCTTCACGCCAAGTATGGTTGAGTTGAACATTCCAACTCATCTTCAGCAGCTTCCGGATTCGGTGAACTAAAACAGGAATATTCCCATTGAACTTGAAATTATCAAAAATCATGTCGATCAAAATCTTTGAATCACTTTCCACTATAAGATGAGAGTAATGTTCCCTCCAAGCCATGTCCAAACATACATAGATTCATTCAATGTTTATAAAGGTTTAAAATCCATTTAACATAATTAAAAATGCACGCAATTGACTTTTCTCGGTATACTCTTATATATAAAACTCCTTGAAACTATGTTGCAACAGAATCTATGTATGTTTGTAATGATTTTATGGTGTATTTAGAAGCGGAGAAATAAAAAAAAACTCTAAAATGATGTATAAGCTTCCTCTCATGTTGCGATTAGGATGACGCATGACACATTTCTCGAAATGGAAGGAAATGCGTAGTCGAAAGGAACGACACGGGATGCCTTGGCTTCAGGCTCTTATCGTATTGTTGTCGATATGATTTGATGACAAAGGCTTGAATCGGGGGCGTTGAAGTGTACGACAATCTTTCAAAAGTAAGGACAGTTTGATTTAAGTATATGTCTGAGAGACAAAAAAATGTGACTTCATATTAGCAAAATCTCTTGGTTTATAGGGTCTACCATGACCTCGTGAAGCAGAGGCATGTGGCTTAAAAGAGACAATTAGTTGGTTGTAAGCAAGTGTCGATGTCATCCATAGTAAACTCAACGCCAATTAAAATCTTGGTGTCATTTTAAATTCAGTAAAACTTATATTGGTTCTACACAAAACTTTAAGATACGTTTAATTCATAGACAGACAAATAATGATGTTCATTCGTTAGCTAGAGCGACATTATCATACACTTCTTATGTAATCATCGATCACTTGTTATCTTATATTATGACGGGAGTTATGAATGAAATTAATTAATCAAGCTTCGGTCCACGCAATAAAATACTCTTTTATGTAGAGTGAATCTATTTTACATGAAAACTTCCTTACTCTAGAGAGTTTTTTTGTATTTTTGAAGGGAACTTTCTTACTCTAGAGTTTTGTCGGGTATTATATCTAACATTCAATCATTTGATGCCACTTGTGTGAATGCCCACCTTTTTTGTACATTTATGGATTGATATTGGAGGTAACATATCACCACGAAGATTGTTGTTTACACTAAAAGATTTGCTATCACACAATTGGAAATGACCAAAATATCTCTAACGGTAGTTAACTACCTCCGCTCCTAAAGAAAAAATTAAGCAGCGAATTGCAGTTGGGACTATTGAAGGTCATTTTCAGGTGTGTGATAGTAGTTTTTTAAGTCTAAAGAGCAATCTTCTATCACAATTGACAATTCAAGCAAGCAGTTTGGGCTCACAATTGACAATCTAATAAATAGAGCTGCTTCAAACACCCCCAAATCATTTCTTGAAAACTACTGCCTCAAGATTTATCAATTTGGACAAGGAAAAAACATCACTTTTTTTCTCGCGTCCAAATGAATAAATTCAGACTACAGAAGCTTTTAGGAATCATGGGGATGAAAAAAAATAAGCTTTCTCTATCTCTAATAAATATTAAATCTGGCTGTAGTCAGAAAATGACTAAACTGGGCCTCCAAAAATTAAAATAAACAAAAATTATTGTGTGCATATATTAAGGAGCATTTCAGATGAGATACAATGCAGGACAGATTTTATTGTGTGTGTGTGTACAATATTGTGTACTAAAGTTCTAGATAATAACATGTGCTAAGCTTCATCTAGCACCGTTCCAAATTTCTTTTTAAATACAAGCTTTGTGCAACGTTCGAAAATGCTATCATATATCATATATTAAATCAAACGGTCCTCCTTCTCTCTCCCAATCCACATAAGTGTTACGTGATCATCCTCTACAAACTTGTAGTACCTGTTTCATTATATATTATAATTTGGTCAATGCTGAAAACTATTTCAGCCCAATAGAAGCAATCAAATTACACTGATGTATTAATACTTATGAGTTATGTTACATTGTTCAATAACTTTTCGATAAATACATGTACTACAGGTAACAATAAGATTGAAAGTTTATATTATATAGATCATAAGAAAGCATGTTTGTTTGATAAAGCATATATGAAATGTGTACACATTAGTCCTATTAGTAGAGCTCAATTACACTAACTAACTCATATAAGTCCTAACTCACTAACACACACTAACAAGATTATAATTTATAAATATCTTAACAAATAACATGAAAATCTTTGAACCACTTTCATAGATTTGTCCAAACTGCAAGTTCCCAAAAGTTGTGCTGTTTTCTTCACCGTAATCGACTTGGCTACCTTTTAAATTTTCATTTTTTTGACTGGATATTTAAAAATAAAAAAACTTTAGTATATCTTGTCACAGAAAAATTTAGTGTATACATTTCAATATGAAATTCAAGAATTCAAAGTCATAATGGTACAACTATTTCGTCTCAAAAAATAAAATGGTACAACTATTTTTTTTTCACCAAAAAAGATTGGCAGTTCACCAAGAATAATTGAACAGCTATTTTCCCAAACAAAACAACAAAAATGAAATTAATTTACATTAAGGAAGTTATTTTTCATATTGAAAAAAAAGAAACTGGTTAAAAACTCACCTATCGTATCCTGGTTGTGACACCCAAATCAGGGACAAGTGCCCTATGGTGTTTGGTCTTAGTCTCAATAAGGTGTGAAGCATGCACATCCTAACATTAATTGGGAAGCATGCACATGAAAAAACAGGTAAACTTACACATCTATGTATATTATTTTCAGACAATTTGTATCATTTAAATTACACCATTCTTTGTATCAAAAACCGCACTTATTTACACTTTATCGGAAGTTATCTCTAAAAGCCTTTAAAAATATAAAAAAAAAATATTGTCTGAATGCTATCACCAAAAGGGTTTACACATTTATGAAGACGAAAAGGGCAACGGTAAAAAAAGACGACTCACCCGTTTACCAAATGACCCGAATTCAAAAAACCCATGAACGAACGCAATAGGAACCATGTCATCTTTAGCATCATGTTTTACTTCGTTCTCTTTGACCTCATCATTTTCAAGTTCAACTAAACTATTGGAGAGATCTTGAGCAACATCAGTACCATAAAACAAAATAAGCAAGGAGCTCAAAAACAACTCCACCAATTGCTCATAAACATTCCATAGTCTAGTCATTTTTTATCTGGCTAGACCAAATAACACCCTCCCCAACATGCAAAAACCACCAAGTTCCAAAAACAAAATAGCCTTTTTTATCTTCAATAAACCACAAAATACGGCTGTTTGCACCTGTTTAAAAGGTTCCATGCAAATACTATGTCAACACTATAACCTTGCATACAAAGATTGCCCCAACCCACCTACACCAAAATTTCCTCAATATTGAAAATTATATGAATATGATATGATATGATGATTTATTTGGCATTTACATTCAATCCGTGGGGGACAATGCAGTGGTGACAGTCTAATTTTGTGGCTAAAATTTAGAGTATAAATTTCAATTGAATAATGTATGGTCTAGAGTCTATCACTTTTCCTAGATAAATAATAATATTATCACTCCCTAATTTTTATTTTTTTTGTAAAAAAAAACTTAATTGTAATTTTTATACCATATTTTTATTTTCAAATTAATGAGTTTGGTCCTCGAATATATTATTTACGAATTTAAGTCTCCATACATTATTTTAAGCAAAATTATTTGAAAAGTCTGAAGACCTAAAGAAAATTTATGGAAAAGGAAAATACATGTGGTTGTTGCCTTCTCTCATTCTCTGCTCAGTTCAACACAACAACCATTGACACGTGCATTTGGGATGATGTCTGAAGTCATTTTCTGACTTTGAGAGCAAAACCATATGGACTCTGGCTTTGATACAAGTATGGGAAGGAAAACTTGGTCTACTACATACAATTGCTTGGGTGATGAAGGAAGGTTAGGATATTGAGATCTTTGAGCTACATTCATAATTGGTAATTAAGAGTATTAGACATCTTCCTTAGAAAAGAAAAAAGAAAAAAAGAGTATTAGACATCTAATGAAATACATCTTGAGTTCAGGGCAGCCATTAAATGAAGAAAGCTCTTAAGAATTTAAAACAGGTTAATAGTTATTTTGGTCCTTGAATCTGTAACGAATAGCTACAATACAATAGTCGTCAATGTAACAAAATTTTGAAATAGTCTCTGATAGTCAAAGTAGTCTATAACGTTAATTGTTTTGTTAATATTGTCATATTAATCCTTCAATATATATATAGTGAATTTTTGTTACGATAGATTAGTGTTGATCCACTTGGACTGATTTATCACTTTGTATTCCCGATTAGGTTATTCCTTGGTCACGTCTTATGTCCCCCCAGTCTTTGTATCACTTTCTTTTTATTTATTATATTTACTATTTGGCCTAAAAAGAAAAGAAAAACTAGTCTCACTCTCACCATAGCACAATATCAAAACCAAAAGATAAACGGAACAGGCAGAGACCAGAAACTTTAATGATATTTCATATACGGATGCAATTGTATACACTATTGATGTGATTGTAGATACCTAAAGCCTCTGATGTTTCTCTCTTAAAATCCTACAAATTACAGAAATTGTTGGTATAAATGTGAGGGAAAATGCAATATTTATATAGAATTTACATTTACAAAGGTGAAGGGGAGTCATCTAATTGAAATGAATGGCCTATATCACAAGACATACCCTCTGTAAATTCAGCAGGGAAGAGAGTAAAACATTATGTGCTAGTGATGAATTTCATTAGGCATAGTTGGAAGCTTCTTTCTAAATACATGTTTCCTGCAGCGTTCAAAAATACTGTCGTAGATCAAGTCGAACTGTACTCCTGCTCTCTCGCGATTAATAATGAACAAGACATGATCACCGTCCACATATTTGTAGTACCTGTTTCATCAAATACCGTAATTTGGTCAGTAAACTACAAAACAATTTCTCAGAACTAAAGATAGACTAGGCGAAAAATTCACAACAAATATGTCATTCAATTTTAAAATCAGTAATGCTAATTTGATTTAACACCATTCTGAATGATACAATCACTCAACAGGTAACTTAAGATGGTGATAAAGAATTTCCAAACATGAGAAAAGAAACAGGTATAGTCAATCATCTGATCATGAATTCATGATATATATACAACTATATTAAATTAAACTTTGCTGCATCTTGTAAAATGACGCACTTCACTAAAATGATGTATTGCATGTACATTCAATTTGTTGAGGATTATCGTACAACTAAAGCATGTTAAATGACATTTATAGAAATTAATAATTGGTTGACCAATTTAAACAGTTTGTAGGCCATGCATGCAATTCATGGTCAAAGAAAATGCATAGTCAAGCTCTATAGCTACAGGTTTGACTCAAACTATGTGCTGTGTAGAGTACTTAATAAATATGAAATACTATTGACTATTGTGCCAAAGAATATGGAGGTAGTTTTACTAACCAGATGCCAGGTTGCATTGGATGGCAATCTGATTCCTTTTCCACGCAATGGTTGGGGTGTTCGATCGGTAATCGAGGATGAGTCATGGATATTGTGTTTAGTGCTCCATCATTGTCTTGCCAGTCCTCATCCCTGCAGACAATTACACAAAACTTGTGTGATTTATCAAGCTTGTGCCATGTTTGGATAAACAGCTTAATTAAGTGCTTATCATAAGTGTTTATATAAATTCATTTCTATAACAAAAGATAAAATATATTTAAAATATATTTTTATAAGCTATATTGGGCAGCTTATGGATATGTTGTAAACTGTTTCCGAAAATTCTCTCAAACAGTCTTGCAAGTGCTTATGTCGGTAGATAAGTTCAAAAAAGTTGATCCATCTAGGCCCTTAATCCAGTTTATAATTGAGTATTGCCGAGGGAAGGTGAAAACAAAAATTATTGCATTTAAGAACCCTACCTGTATCCTTTATAAGGGGGAGGAACATCTGAAGGATGAGTCCACTGGCTCATTTGCAACACTCTTATGAAAAGCAGGGGATGAACTCCAAATATGCTTGAAGGAGCCGTGACGCCCATGATCTTCCTTGTCTGCTTGGTCGCGTAGCTGAAGTAATATGTGTTTGGGAATGTGCGCAGATGGTAGTTGATTTTTATGGACCCTTGAATTGTAAGATCAGGGAGGATCCAATCCTCTGATGCAAATGGACCTGCATTCCCCAACAGGCAATCAACAAGACCCCATACGCCCATCTTTCTCCATGACATGTTGAAGTGATCAAACCCAAAATTGTAGTAGTTTTTCAGCCAAGAAATGTCTAACCAATCATAAAGTATCACCCCAATTCGGCAAAGCTGTAACAGGCAAATAGGTTTCAATGTTTTCCCGTCTCCTGGCCTGAAACAATAGAGACTAGCTTAGCACCTATAAATCACTGACACAGATACAAACTCGACACATTGACATCAATAACAATTTGAGAAAATTGCATAATTGAATGTAACAGCATGTGTCAGGGACCAAACATTTCTTCAATTTGAAGTGTCAGTGTTACATAGCTTAGCATTCAAAATTTGCTAAATGGAGATAACTCTCTGGTTTTTAAATATATATTTAATCAATATGAACAAACAATGGAGATTTTGGCCTTAATTATCATGTTGCTTGCTGAAAAGCTTGTAAAATTCAGTTGAAGAAAGAAAGTACATAATCTGCCCAAATTACAATTTTTTATCTTTTACCATTCCCTTTTTCTCCCTAGGAACTGTTGCATGCTCTCTTAAACACCCCTCTTCAAGCCAACAATATTATATTGAAGAAGCTATTTAAAGTCAATAATAACTCTGTATAATTGCGCTATGTTTAAGGAGAAACAAAAGTTAACAAGAACTCACTGCATGCCATCAAAATATGTTCTTGTTGTCCCATTAAAAGCTCCGGATAAGGCTGTGAGACTTAACACCCAGTTTTCTGAAGTGTTTTCATATCCCTTGAATGCCTGAAGACAATATGAACATCAAATTATCAAAAACCAAAATAAATAAGAATAATTTTGGGTGAGTATTTATCATCAATCATAATTTTGAATGAACTTACTGTAAAAACAAAAAGTTAGTGTAATTGTTTTAAATTAATGCAGAAGTTCCTTTCTGTCAATTCTAGTCAAACCAATGTTTGAAGGCACGATCAATTTCAATTAAAAATAACCAACCATATACATTTTTTACCAAAATCAGAATCTACCTTATACAATATTCAAATATGCAACAAAACACATAAAATTAACACCAAAACCAACCTTATCAGCAAGCATTTGTTGCAAGACACGAACAACCTGTGCTCCAGCTGAATGCCCAACAAAATGAATAGGATGATCCTCGTCCCATTCAGGATAATGTCCTGTATATACCAAAACAACAAAACAAAACATATTTTAAAATAACATTAAAAAAAAACTCACAAAGGTAAAGTTGGAAAATGAAAATTGCTACAAACAACAAATATAACATGAAGATCTCCAATGTTCAAACCTTGTTCATAGATTCTTCCAAATTGCGAATGTCCACACGCCTTGCTGTGTTCTTCGCCGTAATCAACTTGTCCTCCTTTCAAATAATAGAACAATTCTCTAGCCCTAAGAAAACATAATTTCAAAACCCTTTTAAGAATTTTTACAAACACAAAGCAAGCACAAACAACAATAAGATAAAAAATTCATGAACTTACCTATCATATATGCTTGTTAAAGACCCTAGATCAGGAACAAGAACCCTTTCATCTTTCTTCTCTGCTCCAGCAAAATATGATAAACCACCTAATCTCTGCAAAATCAAAAAACAACATTAACAAAAAAAAACATAAACAAAACAATAAAAAACAAAGAGCCATTCATGAATCATTACCCCTTTGCCAAAACCAAAAATTCCATGAACCAAAACAATAGGAGGAAGATCATGATCAAATTTTGAATCTTTTTCATCAATTTTCAAATTCTCTTGAACCACAACATCATTCTTCATCTTATCCTTTTGAAAATATTCATTAACAACCATTGATAGATCTCCAGCAACAGCTGAACTAAATATGTAAAACCCATAAAGCAAATGAACCAATGAACTCACAAATAGCTCCAACAATTGCAAATAACTAAACCAAATTCTCAACATTTTTGCAAATTAATCAAAACTTTGTTTGAATTCACAAGAGCCTTCTTTTAGCCTCTACAAAAAAAAAAATCAACAAAAAAGAAGGCTCTTGAAATCAGAATAAAGGGTTAAAATCAAAAAATGTTTCAACCCTTGTTGAAGATGAATGAAAAACCCTTGATTTTACATAAACAAAATTTGTTTCCTTTTAAGGTTACCAATGAATGGAAGGTGTTGATAAAGGTGAAAGTTCAATTGTTGTTGTGGAAGTTATATATACGCGGTTTTTTTTTTTATTTTTTGTTTTGTTGTGTGTTTTTTTTTTTATATTATTTTGGTTTTTTAGGTTTTGAAGTATGGTCTTTTCCCACATTTTATACGTTTTTTTTCTACCTCATAAATCATATTTGGCCAATCACAAAGTCTTTGCCATCTGTCTATCCTTTATTTGTCATTGCTTATGACACAACTACAACTTTTATCCACCACATTTAATTTCATTTTTTGAAATTAAAACAATCAAATAAATAAATAAAATAGTTTGCATAATAGTATAGAAAATAAAATTGTGATATTTTGCATGTGTTTGTCTAATTATAAATTTTTATTTCAATTTAATGTATTTATTTCATGATATCTAAAATTTCAGTTTAATTTTTTTTTGACAAATATATATTTAAATTTGAATGATATCAAATCTCTTCCAGTTTAATGATAGATCAAATGAATCAATAATTTTTTCATGAAGAATTGTGTACCTGCTATTACATTTTTTATCAAACTCAAATTAAACTTTATGGTTGCACGCAAAAGACACATTATTCACTCACATAAAAAATCACTCAATTGTGTCACTTTCTCATATTAATTCTTAAAATATCTTTACAATTACAATATCTAAATAAAGTACGTTTTAGACTGTTTGTACATAGAAATCAATCTCTTGAAATAATGCATGTTATTTTATGAAATAAAAAAAAATGTGTTGGTAAGAATTAATTTTCATAAGAGAAGTTTGAATTTTAGACTAGAGTAAGCAAAAAAAATCATAAAAAAGACAACTTGGATTGTGACACTTGGCATTGAGTTGGCCTTGAATCCCAATAATAGTCAATGTAGGACCCATTAAAATGGACCAAATCTATATAACAACAAAACTTTGGGCGATGAAATAGAAAAGATTAAAAAAATATAGAGATTCTAGGCGTTTCTAATGAGGATGAACAAGTGTGCTGTAACAGAGCTGGAAGGTTCTCAAGTTTCACACCAACCTCAACTGCATGCATTCATCATCTTATCCATTCCATTACATTACATTTTTTGTAACGCTTTATTTGGCACTTTTGTACGTTGTCCAATTGAATCCTAACGCGCTTTATTCATTGTGAATCACACCACACACGTTTGTTCAAATTGTGTGGGAGAGAAAATGGGAGTTTTATGAGGGATCAATTAATATAGTTGATTGGACCAAGAGATATGAGAATGGGGTTGCATAGATAGGTAGGTGTAAATCTTATCCAATGTCCAAATAAATAGGTTGGCTAACTATTCTAGGAAAATATTTAGTGAAAATTAAAATGTTTCCTAACTAATTTCTCTCTTGTTTATGCCTAAAAAAAGAAAAAACTAATTTCTTTCTTGTTAATTTGTTACAACAAAATTCTCTCGTTAAAATCTATACAAGGGTGTTTGTTTCTGATTTTATATGTGACTAGACACTAGTATTCAAAAAATATATATATAGAGTAGACACTAGTGTGCATTGTCCACTTTTCTTATATTGTAGTTGACCTTAAAAAAAATAAAAAATTTGAATTATGGACAAAATTTTATCATTCAGTATTTTTTTAAGTACATATTTTCATTAAATTTTATTTATGTATATTTGATTTGTTGAGATTGATTTAAAGTTTAAATTAATTTAATTTAAAAATATAACTTTTAAATGTGAATATGGAGTTATTTAGATGAGGTGATGTGCAAGATTGGGTTCCCAATTCTGTGGCGGAAATAGATAAAAGAATGTATAGGCACAGCTACAGCATCAGTTTTGGTTAATGGGTCCCCAACGGACGAGTTTCCTATGAAGAGGGGTTTGAGTCAAGGTGACCTGATTTCCCCTTTCCTCTTTCTCTTGGCCGCAGAAGGCTTCAATGTTTTGATGAAGTCTATATATGTCTGATAATCATTTCTTTCACGGTTACAAGGTGGGTTCGAATGTTCCTATGGTTATCTCTCACTTAGAATTTGCGGAGGATACTTTAATAATAGCTGAAAAATCTTGGGTCAATGTTCGAGCGATGCGTGTTGTTCTTATCCTGTTTGAAGCTATATCTGGGTTGAAGGTGAATTTCACAAAGAGTCGGTTGATTGGTGTTAATGTCCAAGGGTCTTGGCTAACCGAGGCAGCGCTAGTTTTGAAGTGCAAGGTTGGAACTCTCCCTTTTGTGTATTTGGGCTGCCTATAGGTGGTAATGCGTGTCGGTTGTCTTTTTGGGAACCGCTGATCCTCCAAATTAAAACTAGACTGTCGGGGTGGAAAGTTAAACATTTATCTTTCGGTGGTCGCTTGGTTCTGTTGAAATCTGTCCTGTCATCTATGTCTGTTTATGCTCTTTCTTTCTTCAAGGCTCCTTCAGGTATCGTCTCCTCTATTGAGTCTATTTTAATTTTTTTTTTTGTGGGGGAGTGACAACCACAAAAAATAACATGGGTTGGTGGTTTGGGGGTAAGGAGAATTAGGGAGTTTAATATTGCCTTACTAGGGAAGTGGTGTTAGCGGTTGTTGGTTGAAAAGGAGAGTTTGTGGTATAAGGTGTTGTCGGTGAGGTATGGCGAGGAGGGAGGAAGGTTGTTGGACGGTGGGAGGTCAGGCATGGCTTGGTGGCGTGCTATTGCTGCCTTGCGGAGGGAGGCATGGTTTAGTTCTCATGTCTGTAGATTGGTGGGGAATGGTAAACAATTTTATTTTTGGTCAGATGTGTGGTTTACTGGGTTGTCCTTTAGGGAAAGGTTTAGCCGACTGTTTGAGTTGTCGGTGGGTAAATGAGTGTTTGTGTTAGATGTGTTTCAGCTTGGGTGGGGTGAGAACGGAGAGGCGTGGAAGTGGAGGTTGTTTGCGTGGGAAGAGGAGCAGGTGGGGGAACTTTGTTTATTACTACAAAATGTGACTTTGTCGGTTGACAGGGAAAACAAATGACTATGGAATTTGGAAAAATCTAATGCTTACTCAGTTTGTAGTGCTTACAATTTTCAGACTACTCAACTTCTTGTTGTCGCCCCGATGGATGTGAAGATGATGTGGAAAAAGCATATCCCTTTGAAGGTTGTGGTTTTTGCTTGGCGTTTGTTTCAAATAGATTGCCAACCAATGATAACTTGTTCCGGCGTGGCATTATAGATAATGCTTCTTGTCTGTGTGCTACTGAATGTGGCTCTCTGGAAACTGTTAATCATTTATTTTTACATTGCTCTTTTTTTTTACATTGCTCAGTTCAGTGTTGGTGGTGGTGGATCTCAGGTGTTGAACACTTTGTTGAATGTCATTTGGTTTGCTACTGTGTGGGAAATATGGAAAGAAAGAAATAACAAAATTTTCAAAGACAAAGATTGCTCGATTATGCGTATAGTGGACAAAATAAAGTCTATTTCCTTTTCATGGTTGAAGGAGAAATTTGTTCAGTTCTCTTTCAATTATCATGGTTGGTGGCTTAGTCCCCTCGCAATGTTGGGCTACAGATAGTTGTTATTTCTTTCGCTTTTCTTTTTGTTGTTTTTTCTTTTCCCGGTTTGTAAATTGTGTACAAACTTTTTTGTTTTTCCTTCACACACCTTGTGCTAGGAAGGACATATTGTGTTGGTATTATATTCCATTTTAGCTTTTTCAAAAAAAAAAAAGGTTTAAATATGTGTTTAGTCCCTGCACTTTCATCCAATTTTGGTTTTGATCCCTGCACTTTTTTTTGTTTTGCATTGGTCCTTACACTTTATAAAACTTTTGGCATTAGTCCTTTTGTCAAGTATCTGTTAAAAAAACCAAAACTAACGGTGTGCCACGTGGACCAATCATGGAACGCCACGTGGCACACTAAAAGACAAAAAAATCAACTTTTTAACTTATAAATATCATTAGTCCCTGCACTTTTAACATTTTTTGATATTAGTCCCTGCACTTTTGTATTGGTCCCTGAATTTTTTTATTTTTTTTAAAAAAACATTCAATGAAATTAGACTCTTTCTAGTCTCACCCCATATAATTCTAGTTACACCCAAATTTATTAAAATTTTTACAATAATACCAAAATTGCCCTCTTCATGTAAATTTTTAAAAACCTTTCTTTCATTATCATTCTGAACCCTCACCCCCTTTCATCTACAAATCACCATAGATGTGCAACCAAGATCAAAGATTGAATCAACATCTTTTTGATCTGTACTCTATTCATAAAAGTTAGTCAATTTCATGAATTTCATTTTCTAAGAGTTTCTATTTGTTTATTGTTTGTTTTGGTATGAGATATGCTTTTGTTAACCGTAATTTGAATTTACGTAGTGATAGGTTAATGTAAATTCAGTTTATGTATGTATATAAGAGGTTAATGTAAACCCAGTTTACGTATGTATATGAGAGGTTAGTGTAAATTCATGTATACAAGAGGTTTACAATGAGTTTACGTATGTATACGAGAGGTGAGTGTAAATTCAGTTTACGTATGTATATAAGAGGTTAGTATAAACACGGTTTACGTATGTATATGAGAGGTTAATGTAAATTCAGTTTACGTATGTATATAAGAGGTTAGTGTAAACTCAGTTTACGTAATTAATGTAAATTCTGCTTACTTATGTATATAAAAGGTTAGTGTAAACTCAGTTTACGTAGTTAATGTAAATTTAGTTTACGTATGTATATCAGAGGTTAGTGTAAACTCAATTTACGTAGTTAATGTAAATTCAGTTGTACGTAGTTGAAGAGTATATTAGTCATTCTGAGGTGTAACTTGGGTTTTTTGGGGTGTGACCAGTATCTGTCATGAAATTATTATCTTTTTATTATGTTTTATTATTGTTTTGTTTATTATATTTTTAAAAAGATTTTTTTTTATGATTATTCTCAATAAAAATAATGAACAAAATAATAATAAAACATAATAATTTCATTGAATGTTTTAAAATAAAAATAAAAATCAGGGACCAATACCAAAGTGCAAGGACACATATCAAAAAATGTTGAAAGTGCAAGGACTAATGATATTTTTAAATTAAAAAATAATGAATAAAATAATAATTAAAAAGTTGAATTTTTTGTCTTTTAGTGTGCCATGTGGCGTGCCATGATTGGTCCACGTGGCACACCGTTAGTTTTTTTTTTTTTTAACAAATACTTAACAGAAGGACTAATGCCAAAAATTTTATAAAGTGCAGGGACCAATGCCAAACAAAACAAAGTGCAAGGATCAATGCCAAAATTAAGTAAAAGTGCAGGGACTAAACACACATTTAAACCAAAAATAAAAAACTGAATATTACCCATGGGAAGCTTAGCTTACCATACCCACTCTCTAAAAATCTGAATATTAAATCAATATTAATTTTTTTGAAAACTCTTAATATTGTTGAAGAGATATTTCAAAAATTGGAAATGCTAACGAGTGTTCTGAGGGCACTCTTTAAAGACTTTAAATAGTAAGTTTTTATGGAAATTTATGCATTTAATGCATCGGAAATTGAAGTATCAAACTTTTTCAATGAATAATTTATTAATTAGAAATTCTTAATGAGTGCCCTTAAGGCACTCGTTAGCAAACCCTTCAAAAATTAATATAACAAAGTGATATAATGGTGAGTATGCTTTCATAGTTTGTATGTATATAAAAAAATTGCATCGACGGTGCATATCAATTTAAATCCTTTTTTTTTTAAATATCAATTCATCGTTAAAGTACAAGTATGCTTTCATAGTTTGTATGTATATAAAAAAATTGCATCGATGGTGCATATCAATTTAAATCCTTTTTTTTTAAATATCAATTCATCGTTAAAGTACAAGTATTGCATATATATTTCAATATACATGACTAGAATGTCCTCGTGAGCTAATACATGTAAGATTTGAGGTTCGAACCCCACCACCAAAAAAAAAAATGAACTAGAATGTTTTACTTTTATTTATTTGTCTATTCTTTGAAAATATATTTTAATTAACAAAGTAATTTGACTCAAGTTACTACTACGTTTAAAATATTCAAGTTATAACTCAAGTTATTTCAACTAATAAGTTTACGTGTTAAAAATAACACGTTTAAAATATTCAAATTTAAATATTAATTGAAACAATTATTAATTAGATTTCATTTACATTGCAATCAAACTCTGGGATTATGTTTCATTTAGAATAAGAGAGTTAAAACAATAAAAAGCCACACATTTTCAATATTTTCTCTTAGATGCAACCGTCGAAAAAAGGTAAAAGTTAGTAATTTTGTACTTTAATTTTGATACAAGTAAAGTATATAGTTTCATTAACAAAAAAATACAAGTGACAAAAGAGAAGTTGGATCATAGATCATCCATGAGTTTGCATATAATTAGAGCGTAGCTTGCACGGTTTCTACATAGTGGTTAGGTTGATCATTGTGATTTGCTTACGCACATCTCCAATGTATGTGATAATTGAGTAGCACATGCATATTCCATGTTATTTTTATGCATAGACTATAGTCCAAATAATAAACATTAAAACTGCCACTCAGTAAAATAAACATTATAACATTTTGGGAAGAAAACTAAATAAAATATGTGCAAATTGAAGTAGTGGGTCTAGACTCTAGACAGTGTATCTGTCCCAACTTCTCCTTTTAATAATTTGGACGAATATTTTGGTGAACTTTATTTGTCATTTTTCATCCATTGCATTCCATTAAGTCCTTAACAATCTCAGATTTTATGTTATACAATTGATAAAGTATTCTGTTGTTTAGAATTTGGAATTTTCGAAGGTTTGACTCACTTTGATGGATAAACAAAGGTGTTTAGCATCTTAATTATCGAAGACATTGTTTGATTAACTTTAGTTGTCTGATTTGGTTCTTAATTTAATCGTTAACATAGTCTTGCACGCGTTGATTTGAATTCAATGTTTTCTGACCAACAAACATTTAAGTTCATCAACGAACACGGCACTCATATATTAACCTTAAAATAATGTCATACAAAAATTCAACGTCTACATTGACTTTTTAAAATGCGATATAATTGTTCCTCTCGTCTCAAATCCTTATTTATTAATTTTGTTAGGTTTGCACTAATAATTTTCCTCTAAATGTTAAACAATTTAACCTAACAAATTTCATCTAAAATACAGCACATCAATTTAACCTAACAAATTCCCCATAAAGTGCAGCAATCCCTATTATTTCTCCTCAATAATGAGTTTTTCATTCCTATCATGTTGTGTCATCGTTTGTATATATCTATTGTTTATGTAGACTTTTTTTTGACAAGTTGTTGTACACTTATTTAGGCCCCGTTTGGATAAACAACTTATATAGATGCTTATTGCATTAGGGCTTATAACAGTAGAGCTTACATCATAAGCTCTTATACTTGATAAGCTATTTATGTTTGGATATGTACACTAAAAAGTAC